>Ga0206117_100125_pt1 | contig 126286 bp, 100 predicted proteins | sample 3A5Ametagenome_FD_177997 | JGI IMG/M metagenome (GOLD analysis project Ga0206117, IMG submission 177997) | Enriched microbial communities from leaf-cutter ant dump, University of Wisconsin, Madison, United States - 3A5A | ecosystem: Environmental > Terrestrial > Nest > Insects nest > Nest dump...
GGTGTCCATGTGGTCGGCGTCGATGTTGGTCACCACCGAGATCACCGGGCTCAGCATCAGGAAGGAGGCATCGGACTCGTCCGCCTCGGCCACCAGGAAGTCGCCCTTGCCCAGGCGCGCATTGGCGCCGGCGGCGTTCAGCCGGCCACCGATGACGAAGGTGGGGTCCATCGCGCCTTCGGCGAGGATGCTGGCGACCAGCGAGGTGGTGGTCGTCTTGCCGTGGGTGCCGGCGATGGCAATGCCCTGCTTGAGGCGCATCAGTTCGGCCAGCATCTGCGCCCGCGGCACCACCGGCACCCGCGCCTCGCGCGCCGCCATCACTTCCGGGTTGTCTTCCTTCACCGCGGTGGACACCACCACCGCATCCGCGCCAGTGACATTGCCGGCATCGTGGCCGAGCACCACCCGCGCGCCCATGGCCTTCAGCCGGCGTACCGCGGCGTTGTCGCCGAGATCGGAACCACTGACGGTGAAACCCTGGTTCACCAGCACTTCGGCGATGCCGCTCATTCCGGAGCCGCCGATGCCGACGAAATGGATGTGTCTGACCTTATGCTTCACGGCTGCTCCCGCAAAGCGAGGGCCGCGCGGCAAGCGCCGCCCGGCGAGAAATATGGAGTTGGCTGTTGCTGTGCTTCTTCATGCTTTTCCCCCCGCAGCCAGTTCCTCGCAGATGCGGGCCACCGCCTCGGTTGCGCGCGGCTTGGCCTGCGCCCGGGCATGAACCGCCATCTGCAGCAGGCGCGGACGGTCGAGACTGGCAAGAATGCCGGCCAGTCGTTCGGCGTTGAGTTCGGCTTGCGGCAGCAGATAGGCCGCGCCGCGGTCGGCCAGGAAACGGGCGTTGCCCGACTGGTGGTCGTCCACCGCATGCGGGAAAGGCACCAGCAGGCTGGCGGCACCGACCGCGGCCAGTTCCGCCACGGTGAGCGCGCCGGCGCGGCAGATCACCAGGTCTGCCTCCGCATAGGCCGCCGCCATGTCGTCGATGAAGGGGCGCAACTCGCCCTCCACGCCGGCACCAGCATAAGCGGTCCGCAGCGCTTCGATCTGCTTCTCGCCCGCCTGGTGTACCACCTGCGGACGCTGTTCCTGCGGCAGACGGGCCAGCGCCTGCGGCACGGTTTCGTTGAGCACCGCCGCGCCCAGGCTACCGCCGACCACCAGCACCTTGAGCGGGCCTTCGCGGCCGGCGAAGCGCGCCTCCGGCGCCGCCACAGCGGCGATCTCGGCGCGCACCGGGTTGCCCACCCAGCCGGCCTTCTTCAGCACGCCGGGGAAGCCGGACAGCACCCGGTCCGCCACGCCGGCGAGCACCCGGTTGGCCAGCCCGGCCACCGAGTTCTGTTCGTGCAGCACCAGCGGCCGGCCGGCGAGAGCCGCCATCATGCCGCCGGGGAAGGTGATGTAGCCGCCCATGCCCAACACCACGTCCGGCTTCACCCGGCGCAGCTCGCGCAGCGCCTGCCAGAAACCGGACAGCAGGTTCAGCGGCAGCAGCAGCTTGCGCACCAGGCCCTTGCCGCGCAGCGCGCCGAAGCGCACCCAGGCGGTGTCGTAGCCGCGCGCCGGCACGATGCGCGCCTCCATGCCGTCTGGATTGCCCATCCAGACGATGCGCCAGCCCTTTTCGCGCAGCGCCTCGGCCACCGCGATGCCGGGGAAGATGTGGCCGCCGGTGCCGCCGGCCATGACCATCAGCGTCTTCATCAGCCGGCCCCCCGCTTCATCTGCCGCACTTCCCAGTCGATGCGGAGCAGGATCGCCAGGGCGACGCAGTTGGCGACGATGCCGGAACCACCGAAGCTCATCATCGGCAGCGTCAGGCCCTTGGTGGGCAACAGGCCCATGTTCACGCCCATGTTGATGAAGGACTGCACGCCCATCCACAGGCCGATGCCCTGGGCGACGAGGCCGGAGAAGTAGCGCTCCAGCTTGATCGCCTCACGGCCGATGACGAAGGCGCGCTGCACCAGCACGGCGAACAGGCCGACCACCAGCACCACGCCGGCGAAGCCCAGCTCCTCGGCGATCACTGCCAGCAGGAAGTCGGTGTGCGCTTCCGGCAGGTAGAAGAGCTTCTCCACGCTGGCGCCCAGGCCGACGCCGAACCATTCGCCGCGGCCGAAGGCGATCAATGCGTGGGAGAGCTGGTAGCCCTTGCCGAAGGCGTCCTGCCAGGGGTCCATGAAGCCGAAGATGCGCTCGCGCCGGTAGGGCGAGGTCCAGATCAGGATGATGAAACCGATGACTGCGAACACCGCCAGCAGCGCGAACACACGCACGTTCACGCCGCCGAGGAAGAGCACGCCGAAGGCGATGGTGGTGATGACGACGAAGGCGCCGAAGTCCGGCTCGCGCAGCAGCAGGAAGCCGACGAACAGGATCACCGCCATCATCGGCAGGAAGCCGCGCTTGAAGCTGCTCATCGCGTCCAGCTTGCGCACCGTGTAGTCGGCGGCATAGAGGGCGGCGAAGATCTTCATCAGCTCGGAAGGCTGCAGGTTCACCGGGCCAAGCGAGAGCCAGCGCTGGGCGCCGTTCACCTCGCGGCCGATGCCGGGAATCAGCACCACCACCAGCAGCACCACGCCACCGACGAAAAGCGGCAAGGCCAGACGCTGCCACTGCGTCATCGGCAGCTGGAAGGCAACCAGCCCGAAGCCGATGCCGACGGCGAGGAAAACCGAGTGCCGCATCAGGAAGTAATGCGACTGGTAATTGGTGAAGCGGCTGCCCTCGGCGATGGCGATGGAGGCGGAATACACCATCACCAGGCCGATCAGCAGCAGGCCGACGGCAGACCAGATCAGCAGCAGGTCCAGCTCGCGCACCGCCGCACCCGGCGGCATCAGGCGATTGACCGCTCGGCTGGTCTCGCTGCCGACCGGCGCGCTGCGGGAAGCGAAGAGGCCGGAAAGGGCGCCGAGCTTCATCGCGCGCTCACCTCCGGCAGCGCCCGCGCCGCGTCGATGAAGACCTGGGCGCGATGGGCGTAGTTGCGGAACATGTCCAGGCTGGCGCAGGCCGGCGACAGCAGCACCACATCGCCCGGCTGGGCCAGCGCATTGGCACGCGCCACCGCGGCCGGCAGATCGGTCGCGTGCTCCAGCACCGCGCCGCAGCCGGCGATGGCTTTCTCGATCATCGCTGCATCGCGGCCGATGAGCAGCACCGCGCGGGCATGCTGGGCCAGCACCGGCTTCAGCGGCGAGAAATCCTGGCCCTTGCCGTCGCCGCCGGCGATCAGCACTACCTTGCGCCCCAGGCCTTCGAGCGCGGCTAGGGTGGCGCCGACGTTGGTGCCCTTGGAGTCGTCATAGAAGCGCACGCCGTCCGCGCGCTCGGCGATCAGTTCGACCCGATGCGGCAGGCCGTGGAAGATGCGCAGCGCGGACAGCAGGCCGGCCGGCGCCAGGCCGAGGCCGGCTTCGCACAGCGCCAGCGCGGCCAGCGCGTTGGCGGCATTGTGCAGACCAGCCAGCGGCAGCGCTTCCATCGGGATCAGCGCTTCGTCGCCGCGCGCCAGCCAGGTCTGGCCATCCTTGTCGATCAGGCCGTAGTCGCCGGCAGCCGGCACGCCGCGGCCAAAACGGATGGCCTTGCGCCCGGGCAGCTGCATGGCGGCCACATGGTCGTCGTCCGCGTTCAGCACCTGCACGCCCTGGCCCTGGAAGATGCGCGCCTTGGTGCGGCCGTAGTCGGCGAGATCGGCGTAGCGGTCGAGGTGGTCATCGGTCACGTTCAGCACCGTCGCCGCCTCGGGGTTCAGGCCGTGCATGGTCTCGATCTGGAAGCTGGAGAGTTCCAGCACCCAGCATTGCGGCCACGGCCGGCGGGTGTCCTGCCGGCTCATCAGCACATCCAGCGCGGCCGGGCTGATATTGCCGGCGGCCACCGCGTCCAGGCCGGCGGAAGCGGCCAGCGCGGCGGTAAGCGCGGTGGTGGTGGTCTTGCCGTTGGTGCCGGTGATGGCGAGGATGCGCGTCTGTCCGCGCACACCCGCTTCGTCCAGCGCCTGGGCGAACAGGCTCATCTCGCCGGTCACTTCGATGCAACGGCGACGGGCTTCCGGCACCACGCCAGCGCGGGTATCCAGGCCGGGGCTGACGGCCACCAGTTCGATGCCGTTCAGCACGGCGACATCAAAAGCACCGGCGATGATCTCGGCACCCGGCACTTCCGCCCGCAGCACGTCCAGCCCGGGCGGCTGGGCGCGGCTGTCGGCCACGCGCAGGCGTGCCCCCTGCCTGGCGCACCAGCGCGCCATCGCCAGGCCGGATTCACCCAGCCCCAGGATCAGAACGTGTTTGCCCGCGAGAGAACTCATCTCAGTTTCAGCGTCGACAGCCCGAACAGCACCAGCATCAAAGTGATGATCCAGAAGCGGACCACCACCTGCGTTTCCTTCCAGCCGCTCAATTCGTAGTGGTGATGCAGCGGCGCCATGCGGAAGATGCGTTTGCCGCCGGAAGCCTTGAAGTACAGCACCTGCACCATCACCGACAGGGTCTCGGCCACGAACAGGCCGCCCATGATGAAGAGCACGATTTCCTGGCGGACGATGACAGCGATGGTGCCGAGCGCGGCGCCCAGCGCGAGCGCGCCGACGTCGCCCATGAACACTTCCGCCGGATAGGCGTTGAACCACAGGAAGCCGAGGCCAGCGCCGCAGATCGCGCCGCAGAACACCGCCAGCTCACCGGCGCCGGCGATGTAGGGCACGCCCAGGTACTTGGAGAAACCGGCGTGGCCGGCGACGTAGGCGAAGATGGCCAGTGCGCCGGCCACCATCACCGTCGGCATGATGGCCAGGCCGTCCAGGCCGTCGGTGAGGTTCACCGCATGGCTGGTGCCGTTGATGACGAAATAGGTCAGCGCGATGAAGCCGAAGATGCCCAGCGGATAAGCCACCGCCTTGAAGAAGGGCACGATCAGTTCGGTGTGGCTGGGGGTATCGGCGGTCACGCCCAGGAAGATGGCCGCAGCCAGCGCGATCAACGAAGTCCACAAATACTTCCAGCGGCTGGGCAGGCCCTTGGGGTCACGATGCACCACCTTGCGCCAGTCATCCACCCAGCCCACGGCGCCAAAACCCAGGGTGACCAGCAGGGTGACCCAGACGTAGGCATTACGCAGATCGCCCCACAGCAGGATGGTGATGGCGATGGCGATGAGGATGAGCGCACCGCCCATGGTGGGCGTTCCGGCCTTGGTCAGATGCGACTTGGGGCCGTCGTCGCGCACCGCCTGGCCGATCTTCTTCGCCGCCAGCCAGCGGATGACGCCGGGGCCGGCCAGCAGGGAGATCAGCAGAGCGGTCAGCGCGGCCAGCACAGTCCGCAGCGTGATGTAGCCGAAGACGTTGAAACCGCGGATATCCTGGCCGAGCCAGAGGGCGAGTTCGAGCAGCATTTACGAATCCGAGTCCTTTTGGGGGGCGCCATTGTGCAGCGCCGCAAGTCGGTCCGCCACTCGTTCCATGCGCATGAAACGCGAGCCTTTCACCAGCACCACGGTGTCCGCATCCAGGTGGGCGAGCAGAGCCTGGACCAGCGCTTCCGGATCGTCGAAATGCTGGCCGCCATCGCCGAAATTGCTCACTGCCACCGCACTCATTTCACCCAGTGCGAAGAGCAGATCGACGCCCTTGCTCTTGGCATAGCCGCCGATTTCGTCATGCACCTGGGCGCTGGCATCGCCAACCTCGCCCATGTCGCCGAGCACAAGCACCTTGCGGCCCGGCGTGGACGCCAGCACATCGATGCCGGCACGCATGGAATCGGGATTGGCGTTGTAGCTGTCGTCCAGCACGGCGGAGCCCTTGGGCCCGGCGCGGCGCTGCAGACGGCCACCGGTGCCAGCGTAGGCGGACAACCCGGCGGCGACCGCCTCCGGCGTGGCGCCGGCGGCGAGGCAGAGCGCTGCCGCGCCGACGGCATTGCGCGCGTTATGCAAACCGGGAACCTGGAGCGAGATGTTTATTTTTCCCTGCGGCGTGTCGATTTCGAGCCGCGAGCCGAGGCCGTGGAGGGTACACCGGCCCTGTACATCCGCCGCCTGATCGATACCGAATGTCACAATCCGCCGGCGGGCATTGAGGGTGTTCCAGTAGCCGGCATGGGAGTCGTCGGCATTGACCACCGCGACGCCGTCCTCGCCCAGTCCGTCGTAGATCGTGCCCTTCTCGCGCGCGACTTCGGCCAGGTTACCCAGACCGAGCAGATGGGCGCGCTGAGCGTTGGTCACCAGCGCCGCAGTCGGCCGCGCCAGCGCGGTCAGGTAGCCGATCTCGCCCGGGCTGTTCATACCCATCTCGATCACCGCGGCGCGATGCACCGGCGCCAGCGCCAGCAGCGTCAGCGGCAGGCCGATGTCATTGTTGAAATTGCCGCGGGTGGCATGTACCGCTTCCTCGCCATAGCCATCCAGGCGGGCCTGAGCGCGGAAGATGGCGGCGCACATTTCCTTGACGGTGGTCTTGCCATTGCTGCCGGTAATACCGAGCAGCGGAATGGCGAAACGGGCGCGCCAGCTCGCCGCCAGGGCGCCCAGCGCCAGACGGGTGTCGTCCACCACCAGCAGCGGCAGCTCGGCATGGTCGCCTTCGGCGCGCCAAGCGCTGTCGACCATGGCTGCGGCGGCACCCGCCTTCAGCGCGGCTGGCACGAAATCGTGGCCGTCGAAGCGCTCGCCGCGCAGGGCGACGAAAAGCTGGCCCGGCCGGATCGCCCGGCTGTCGGTACCCACGCTTTCAAAACGCACATCGGCCTGCGCGTACGCAGCCCGATCGGAGAGTTCGTTTGCCGCTTCCTGCAGCGTCATCATGACGTCGGCCCCGTGTTGTTCCATGCCGCAAGCGCTGCCCGGGCCTGCTCCAGATCGGAGAACGGCAGGCGCTTGCCGTGAATTTCCTGGTAAGGCTCATGCCCCTTGCCGGCAACGACAACGACGTCATCGGCGGCAGCAGCGCCGATGGCCGCGCGTATGGCTTCGGCACGGTCGATGATGCGCTCCGCCGCAGCGCCGACTCCGGCAGCCACCGCATCCACGATGGAGACCGGATCCTCGGTACGGGGGTTGTCGCTGGTGACGACGATGCGGTCAGCCAGCTGGCGGGCAACCTCGCCCATCATCGGCCGCTTGCCGGGGTCACGATCGCCACCGCAGCCGAACACGCAGGTCAGCCGGCCACCGCGCGCGCGGGCGGTTTCACGCACCGCCTCCAGCACTTTGGCCAGCGCATCCGGCGAATGGGCATAGTCGATGACCACCAGTGGCTCGCCGACCCCGCCCACCAGCTGCATGCGGCCTTCCGGCGGCGTCAACCGGCCGGCCACCGCCAGCACTTCCGGCAGCGGAATGCCTCGGGCAAGCAAGGCGCCGATAACCGCCAGCAGGTTGGAAATGTTGAAGGGCGCGACCATGCGCACCTGCATCTCGGCGCTCTCGCCCTCCCAGTGCAGGGCGAAGCGCAGGCCGGATGCGGAGGTCTGCACCCGGTCCGCCACCAGCACCCGGGCGCCGGCCACCGCGGTGGCGTTGGAGGCGACCTGGGTATAGCCGATGACTTCGGTGCCGGCGTCCGCCAGGCGGCGGGCGTGGTAGAGGCCGAAGCCGTCGTCGAAATTGATGACCGCGGTGGAAATACCCGGCAGCGCGAACAGCCGGGCCTTGGCCGCGGCGTAGGCTTCCATGGTGCCGTGGTAGTCCAGGTGGTCGCGGGTGAGATTGGTGAAGATGGCGACGTCGAAGCGCGCACCGTTCACCCGCCCTTGGTCCAGACCGATGGAGGACACTTCCATCGCGGTCGCCCCCGCGCCAGCGGCCAGAAAACCGGCCAGCATGCGGTGCAGTTCCAGCGCATCCGGCGTGGTATTTGCCCCTGCTTCCAGTTGGCCAGGGAACCCGCAGCCCAGCGTGCCGACGATGCCGCAGCGGGTACCCAGGTCTTCCAGCGCCCGCGCCAGCCACTGGCTCACCGTGGTCTTGCCGTTGGTGCCGGTGACTCCGGCCAGCCACAGATGGGCGGAGGGGCGACCATGGAGCTCGTCGGCCAGATGGCCGGCCAGTTCGCGCAGACCGGTCACCGGCAGCGAAGGCACCGGCAAGGCATCCGCCTGGAAGCCATCGCCGTTTTCCCACAGCACCGCGGCAGCGCCCTTCTCCACCGCGGCCTGCAGATAGCGGCGGCCGTCGGTGGTGAAACCGGGCCAGGCAGCAAAAACGTCACCGGCGCCAACGCGCCGGGAATCCGCAGTGATGCCAGTCGGCGTCACGCCGGCCTTGCGCAGTTGGTCCAGAAGCATGAGGGCCGGGGTGCTCACATATTCTCCCGGGCCTGGGTGGCGGTCGCGACTTCACCCGGCTTGCGCGCCAGCTGCAGCGGCGCCAGCGGCTTGTCCGGCGCGACCCCCAGGGTGCGCAGCGAGCCCTCCATGATGCGGGAGAACACCGGACCGGCCACCGTGCCGGCGTAGTAACCGCCGGCGGTCGGCTCGTCGATCATCACCGCTACCACCAGCCTCGGATTCGAAGCCGGAGCAAAGCCGACGAAGGACGCCACGTACTTCTTGGTGTAAACACCGCCCTCGATCTTCAGCGCGGTACCCGTCTTGCCGCCGACGCGGTAACCAGCCACATGGGCGCGGGTAGCGGTGCCGCCAGCTTCGGTCACCGTTTCCAGCATGGCGCGCATTTCCTTCACCGTCTGCGGCGAGAACACGCGACGTCCATTGGAAGGCAGGCCATCCACCTTGGTCAGGGACAGCGGGATGAGCTCGCCATCACGGGCGAACACCATGTAGGCACGGGCGATCTGGATCAGGCTCATCGAAATGCCATGGCCATAGGACATGGTGGCCTGCTCGATCGGACGCCAGCTCTTGGCCGGCCGCACACGACCACCGGTTTCGCCGGGGAAGCCGAGGTTCAGCGGCGCGCCGAAACCCAGTTGCTCGAACAGGTGCCACATCTCGTCCGGCGAGAACTGCAGCGCGATCTTCACCGTGCCAATGTTGGACGACTTCTGGATCACCTCGGCCACCGTCAGCGCGCCCATGCGGTGCGAGTCGGAGATGGTCGCCGTGCCTATGGTCATGCGGCCGGGCGCGGTATCGATCACCGTGCTGGGCTTCACCTTGCCGCGCTCCAGCGCCATGCCGACGATGAAGGGCTTCATCACCGAGCCGGGCTCGAAAGCATCGGTGAAAGCACGGTTGCGCAGCTGCGCGCCGGTGAGGTTGCTGCGGTTGTTCGGATTGAAAGTGGGCGCATTCGCCAGCGCCAGCACCTCGCCGGTACGGGCGTCCAGCACTACCGCGGCGCCGGCCTTGGCCTTGTGCTCCTGCATGGCGTCGCGCAGCGCGGTGTAGGCGAGGTACTGGATCTTGCCGTCCATGGACAGCACCACATCCTCGCCCTCGCGCGGCGGGCGGATGGACTCGACGTCCTCCACGATCTGGCCGCGCCTGTCCTTGATCACCCGGCGTGAGCCCGGCGCGCCGGCCAGGATCTTCTCGTAGGCCAGCTCTATGCCTTCCTGGCCCTTGTCCTCGACACCGGTGAAACCCAGCATGTGGGCGGTCACTTCACCGCCCGGGTAATACCGGCGGTACTCCTGCTGCTGATGGATGCCGGGCAGCTTCAGCTCGGCAATGCGCTCCGCCAAGTCCGGCGACAGCTGGCGCTTCAGGTAGACGAAGTCACGCCCGCTGGACAGCCGGTCGTTCAACTCGGCGACGTTCATCTCCAGCAGCGCCGCGAGCTTGCGTGTATCCGCCGGCTCCAGCTTCGCATCGGAGGGAATCGCCCACACGGAACGCACCGGCGTGCTGACCGCCAGCATGTCGCCATTGCGGTCGGTGATGCGCCCGCGAGTGGCCGGCACCTCGATCACCCGCGCGTAGCGCGACTCGCCCTTGGCCTGCAGGAAGGCATTGTTGATGCCCTGCAGGTAAGCAGCCCGGCCGACCAGCGCCAGCGAGCAGCCCAGCAGGGCGAGCAGCACGAATCGGGGCCGCCATGCCGGCAGCTCCCGCTTCAGCAGCGGATTGTGGTTGAAGGTAACCGGACGCTGTTTGCTCACGATTGCGGCTCCACCACGATGACCTGCGCCGAAACCGGCGGCCGCATGCCCAGCTTTTCACGCGCCAGCTTTTCCACCCGGGCGTGCGCCGCCCAAGTACTCTGCTCCAGCTGCAGCTGCCCCCACTCCACTTCCAGACCATGGGCCCGCGCTTGCTGACGCTCCAGCTCGGTGAAGAGCTTGCGCGCATGATGCTGCGCGGCGACGACGCCGAGCGCGCTGGCGACGACCAGGGCGACGAGCAGGGCATCGAAGCGGATCATGCGGCCTCCGCGCGTTCGGCAACTCGCATCACCGCGCTGCGCGCACGCGGATTGGCGGCAACCTCGGCATCGCCCGGACGCACCGCCTTGCCCACCAGCTGGAGGCGCGGCTGCGGCAGTTCGCTGGCCCGCACCGGCAGGCGCGATGGCAGCTGCGGCGGCCGTGCCTCGTCACGCATGAAGCGCTTCACGATGCGGTCTTCCAGCGAATGGAAGCTGATGACCACCAGCCGGCCGTTCGCCCGCAGGCGATCGACGCAGGCCGGCAGCACCTGGCTCAGCTCTTCGAGCTCTTGATTGATGAAAATCCGTAGAGCCTGGAAGCTGCGCGTCGCTGGATGCTGCCCCGGCTCGCGTGTCCGGACCGTTTTCTCCACGATCGCGGCAAGTTGTCCAGTGGTCGCAACAGCCCCCCCTGTCCGAGCAGCTGCAAGCGCCTTTGCAATCGCATAAGCAAACCGTTCTTCCCCATAATCTCTCAGCACCTCCGTAATCTCGGCGACGGAGGCCTCCGCCAGCCACTCCGCCGCGGTCTGCCCACGGCTGGTATCCATGCGCATGTCCAGCGGCGCATCGAAGCGAAAACTCATTCCACGGCTAGCGTCGTCCAACTGGGGCGAAGACACCCCCAGGTCGAGCAGCACACCATCCACCTGCTCCACGCCTAGGCGGCTCAATTCCACGTCCAGCGCACTGAAAGGCGCATGCACCAGCGTCAAGCGCGGATCGGCCAGCGCCTTGCCGGCCTCGATGGCAGCGGGGTCGCGATCGAAAGCGATGAGGCGGCCCTTCTCGCCCAGCCTGGCCAGCAGCGCACGGCTGTGACCACCCCGGCCGAAGGTGCCATCTATATAGATACCGTCCGGCTTCACGGCGAGCGCTTCCACGGCTTCGGCCAGCAGAACGGTGATATGGGAGAGCGGTGCGCTCACAGGACGAGGCTCTCCAGACCGGGCGGTAACTCGCCGCCGGCAAGCGCAAGCATGGCGTCCTGCTGGCGCTGCCAGCCTTCGTCCGACCACAACTCGAAGTGACTGCCCTGACCGACCAGCCAGACTTGCTTGTCCAGTTCGGCGAACTTGCGCAGCGAGGGCGCGACCAGCACCCGGCCTGCACCGTCCAGGACTTCTTCCTGGGCAAAGCCGATCAGCATGCGCTTGAAGGTGAGCGTGCCCTGATCCATGCCGGGCATGCGGGTGATCTGGTCGCGGATGGGCTCCCAGGCATTCAGGGGATAGACCAGCAGACAACGGTGCGGATGCACCGTCATGACCAGCGGAGCGCCGTCCGGCGTCAGCGCGTCACGATGCCGCGCCGGAATCGCAAGGCGACCCTTCGCATCGAGACTGAGCGCGCTGGCTCCCTGGAACATTTTCCCCCCTGAACCGAAAGGGCGACGCGGACTTTATCCACGTTCACCCACTTTTCACCACTAAGCCCCACTCTAGAGCAAAGCCTGTGTACGGTCAAGCGAGACCACTGGGGTTTTCCGTTGTTACACAATGACTTAACCCCACCTTCAGAAGTGTGTCAAAACCCATGAAAAACAAGGCAAATAGGACAAACTGCCTCAGCGCAGGCATTGCGCTACGCAGGCATGGATCAAAGTGGAGAAAAGTGGGGAATAGCGCCCAAAACGGCGCTGGAACGCCAGAAGCGGCGTTCGCGGAACGCGGGGAGATAAAAGGGATTGGGAAGTTCGCCGATAAGCCGGGTTCTGTCGAACGTTGCGGCTTTCACCAACATCGTCGGGCAGTCATTCCTCTGGGCGACGCGTTACCGCGCCGCTCTAGCAGCCTACCCGGGAGCGACGCGAGCCACGCCAATGCTCCCCTATTTGGCCTTGCCCCGGATGGGGTTTACCGTGCCAGGTCCTGTTGCCAGTCCTGCGGTGGGCTCTTACCCCACCGTTTCACCCTTACCTGTGCCTGGAGCTTGCGCCCCATAAAGACGCTGCCGCCTTGCGGCGGCAGGTCCGGCCATCGGCGGTTTGCTTTCTGTTGCACTTTCCGTCGCCTCACGGCGCCCGGCCGTTAGCCGGCATCCTGCTCTGCGGGGCCCGGACTTTCCTCCACGCACCCAAGGGCACGCAGCGACTGCCTGGCGAACTTCCCGGCGCGGATTATACCCGGCGCCGGCATCAAGTCAGGCGCTCATTGCGCAGCCGGCGCTGCCTCGCGATTGAAAACGCGCACGCCGTCCCGCAACTGGAAGCGCCCGACCAGCGGCCCCGGCGGCTGTCCGCCGGTGTTGTCCCAGTCCTGCACCAGGCAGCGATCGGTTCCCGCCAGGTACCAGCGATTGCCCTGATGCAGCGCCCACAACCGGTCACCCGCTTCGTAGACCTGCATCTCCTCCATCACCGTGGGTCCGGGATGGATGGTGACCTTGCGCTGGCAATCCGGAAGACGGGAAGCCACTACCGCCTGCTCCACGCTGCTGTCCCACAACCATTGCTTCTCCCGCACCAGGATCAGCGCGTGCTGACTGCCATCGATGGAATAGGCGGTGGCGTTGTTTTCGCAGGCCGCCAGCAACGGGAGAGCAGCCAGGACGAACAGGATGCGCGGAAGTGAGGTCATCAGAGTTCTCGACAGAGAGCGGAGCCGGTCGCGATAGCGATGGCCTGCGGCTTCAGGCCGCCAGTTTCCAGCCCAGCGATTCGCCCGCCCGCAGCGGCACCAGCGGATCACCCGGCAGGTAATCGTAAGCCGCCGGCACCGTCCAGCTCTCGCGCTGCAGGGTGATCTTGTCCGGATTCGGCGGCAGTCCGTAGAAGGCAGCGCCGTTGAGGCTGGCGAAGGCTTCTAGGCGATCCAGCGCGCCGACCGAATCGAACAGCTCCGCATACAACTCGATGCCGGCATGCGAGGAATAACAGCCGGCGCAGCCGCAACTCGTCTCCTTGGTGCTGCGGGCATGCGGCGCCGAATCGGTTCCCAGGAAGAAGCGGCTGTTGCCCGAGGTTACCGCCTCGACCAGCGCCAGCCTGTGGGTTTCGCGCTTGAGCACCGGCAGACAGTAGTGGTGCGGCCGAATGCCGCCAGCGAAGAGCGCATTGCGGTTGAACAAGAGATGCTGCGGGGTGACGCTGGCGGCAACGTTGCCGCCGGCCGCGCGGACGAACTGCGCCGCCTCCGCGGTGGTGATGTGCTCGAACACCACCTTGAGCGCCGGATAGCGACGCACCAGCGGCGACAGCACCTTTTCGATGAACACCCGCTCGCGGTCGAAGGCATCCACATCGCCCGCCACTTCGCCATGCACACAGAGCACCAGGCCGCGCGACTCCATCCGTTCCAGCACCGGGTAGATTTTCTCGATGGCGGTCACACCCGCATCCGAGTTGGTTGTCGCCCCGGCCGGGTAAAGCTTGGCGGCGATGATGTGGCCGCTGTCCTTGGCGCGGTCGATCTCGTCCGCCGGCATATTGTCGGTGAGATACAAACTCATCAACGGCTGGAAGCTACTGCCGGCCGGCACCGCCGCCAGGATGCGATCCCGGTAGGCAAGCGCCTGGGTTGTGGTGACCACCGGCGGCTTCAGGTTGGGCATGATCAGCGCCCTGCCGAAACGCTCTGCGGTATGCGGCACCACGGCAGCCAGGGCGGCGCCATCGCGCACGTGCAGATGCCAGTCGTCGGGGCGAGTCAGGGTCAGGGTGTGCATGCGGACTTCTCTCGGGGCTTCAGCGGAACAAAGCCGGATTATAGGCGGGCTTCAGTCCTGCTTGAGTTCCAGCGCGCGGCTATACAGGGCATTGCGCGACACGCCGGTGATCTCGGCCGCGAGCTTGGCCGCTGTCTTCAGCGGCAGCTCGGCCAGCAGCAGGCTCAACACCCGCTCGGCCTCACCATCCACGCCCTCGCGCCGGGGCGCTCCAGCCACCGCCAGCACGAACTCTCCGCGCACCCGGTTGCTGTCCGCCGCGAACCAGGCAGCCGCTTCACCCAGGGGCATCCGGGCGATTTCCTCGTGCAGCTTGGTCATCTCCCGGGCCACCAGCAGTTCGCGCTCATCCCCGAGTTCGGCAGCCAGATCAGCCACGCACTCGCAGACCCGGTGCGGCGCTTCGTAGAACACCAGCACCGCGGTGTCGTCCTGCAGGGCAGCAATCTGCGCCCGCCGCGCCGCCTGCTTGGGCGGCAGGAAACCGACGAAGCGGAAGCCCGCCTCGGCGACAAAGCCCGCAACCGACAGCGCTGCCGCCACCGCGCTCGGCCCTGGCACCGGCACCACCGGGTGCCCGGCGGCGCGCACCTGCGCCACCGCCCTCGCGCCGGGATCGGACACCGCGGGCGTGCCAGCATCCGTAATCAGTGCAATGTGTTTGCCAGCCTCTAGATGTTCGATCAGTTGCGTCGCCGCCCGCTGCTCGTTGTGTTCATGCAACGCCAGCAGGCGCGTCTTGATGCCACAGGCGTCCAGCAGACGCTGGCTGTGGCGGGTGTCCTCGGCCGCGATCATGTCCACTTCCCGCAGCACCGCCAGCGCCCGCAGCGTGATGTCCTGCAGGTTTCCGAGCGGCGTGGCCACCACATACAATGACGGCGTCCTGGAAAGCGGCGATGCGCCGGTTGCGGAGGGGAGAATCATGAGCAGCAGCCGAAAGGGGGAGCGGGCGCCGATTGTGGGCGCGCAGCCGACACCGGCGCAAGCCCGCGGCCGTGCAGCGGAGGAGATCGCCGCCACCTATCTGGGCAGCCAAGGCCTGCGCCTGCTGGAGCGCAACGTGCATTGCCGCGGCGGCGAGGTGGACCTCATCGGGCTGGACGGCGACACCCTGGTCTTCATCGAAGTGCGGCTGCGCGGCAACAGCCGCTTCGGTGGCGCAGCCGAGAGCATCACGCCAGTGAAGCAGCGCCGCGTCATCCTCGCCGCCCAATATTGGCTGCAGGGCGCCGGCCGCAAGCACGCCCACCGCGCCTGCCGCTTCGACGCGGTACTGCTGGAGACGCTGACGCCACCGGCGCCCATCTGGCTGCGCGCGGCATTCGACGCCAGCTGATGCGGACCGAACGCCCCCAAGCAGGCTCAGCACACCCACCGACAATCACAGACGCGCACAAAGCGTAAGCGGCAGTAATACCCACCACCGCCTCCGCACCGAGGGCGCACACTGCATGCCTGCCGGTGCCCGGCACGCCACAGAGCCGGCCCCGGCCTGCATGCTAGACTTCCGCCCCCGACCGCAACGCCGTCCCAGCCATGGACCTCATCGACCGTATATCCCGCCAGTTCGAAGACAGCGCCCAGACCAAACTTGCCGCCATCGAGTGGCTGACCGCACCGATAGCCCAGGCGGTTGAGGCGATGACCGGCAGCCTGCTCAACAACGGCAAGATCCTCGCCTGCGGCAACGGCGGCTCCGCGGCGGATGCCCAGCACTTCGCCGCCGAACTGGTCAACCGTTTCGAGATGGAGCGCCCGCCGCTGGCCGCCGTCGCGCTCACCACCGACACCTCCACGCTGACCTCCATCGCCAACGACTACGACTACGTGCAGGTCTTCTCCAAGCAAGTGCGCGCGCTGGGCCAGCCGGGCGACGTATTGCTGGCGATCTCCACCAGCGGCAATTCGCCCAACGTGATCGACGCGATCACCGCGGCGCACGAGCGCGAGATGCGGGTGGTGGCGCTGACCGGCAAGGGCGGCGGAAAAATGAACGAACTACTCGGCGAGAACGACATCCACATCTGCGTTCCCGCCGACCGCACGGCACGCATCCAGGAAGTCCACCTGCTGGCCCTGCACTGCCTGTGCGACGGCATCGATTGCCTCTTACTCGGAGTGGAAGACTGATGGAATCTAGCCTGAGACACCCTGACAGCCGCCGCCGCACCCTGCTGCTCGGCCTCGTGGCCGTGGGCACCCTGCCGCTGCTGCAGGGCTGCTTCCCGGTAGTGGCGGGCGGCGCGGTGGCCGGCGCGGCAATCGCCGCCGACCGCCGCACCAGCGGCGCCTATGTGGAAGACCAGGGCATCGAGTGGAAGACCTCCAGCCGGCTCAGCGAGCGCTTCGGCGACGCCATCCACATCAACGTCACCTCGTACAACCGCAACGTGCTGCTGACCGGCGAAGTGCCGAACGAGACCATCCGGGCTGAAATCGAGCGCATCGCCGCCAGCGTGGAAAACGTGCGCGGCATCATCAACGAAGCGGTGGTGGCGGGCAATTCCTCGCTGACCGCACGCGGCAACGACACCTTGATCACCTCCAACGTAAAGGCCCGCTTCGTCGATGGCCAGCGTTTCTCGGCCAATCACGTCAAGGTCGTCACCGAAGCCAACGTGGTGTTCCTGCTCGGCCTGGTAACCCGCGCCGAAGCCGACGCCGCTTCCGAAATCGCCCGCACCAGCCAGGGCGTGCGCAAGGTGGTGCGCGTATTCGAGTACATCAACGACGAAGAGGCCCGCCGGATCGACCGCGGCCTGCGCAACAACACCGAAAGCCGCTGAGTTTTCACTCAGGCGGCACACCGGGGCGGCACTCGCCGCCCCGCACTCCCTTCAGCCAGCAAGCGCATCCAGCAACTTGCCGTGCACACCACCAAAGCCGCCGTTGCTCATCACCAGCACATGGTCATCCGCCCTGGCTGACCCAGCCACCGCAGCCACCAGCGCGTCCAGATCCTCGAACACCCGCGCTTTCTCACCCAGCGGAGCCAGCGCTTCCGCCGCATCCCACCCCAGGCCACCGGCGTAGCAATAGACCTCGTCAGCCACCGCCAGACTGCCGGGCAGCTGCGCCTTCATCACCCCCAGCTTCATCGTGTTCGAGCGCGGCTCCAGCACCGCGAGGATGCGCCCCTGTGGCTGGCGGCGGCGCAAGCCTTCCAGCGTCAGCGCGATCGCGGTCGGGTGGTGAGCGAAATCGTCGTACACACTGACACCCCTCACTTCGCCACGCAGTTCCAGCCGGCGCTTGATGCCCTCGAAACGCCCCAGGCTGTCCGCGGCCTGCGCGGGGGTCACACCGACATGGCGGGCAGCCGCCATGGCCGCCAGCGCGTTCTCCCGGTTGTGGCTGCCCGCCAGCGAAAACCCCGCCCGGCCGACTTCGCGCCCAGCCAGGGAAAACACCGCTTCCACCTCGTCCGCTCCCGCCGCGGCAGACCAGCCATCCACATCGTTGAACCACTCCAGCTCGGACCAGCAGCCGCGCGCCAGCACCCGCTTCAGGCTTTCCTCCCGCCCATTGGCGACGATGCGCCCACTGCGCGGCAGCGTGCGTACCAAGTGATGGAACTGGGTTTCGATGGCGGCCAGATCGGCAAAGATATCGGCGTGGTCAAACTCCAGGTTGTTCAGGATGGCGGTGCGCGGCCGGTAATGGACGAACTTGGAGCGCTTGTCGCAGAAAGCGGTGTCGTACTCGTCTGCCTCGATGACGAAGAAGGAAGAATCGGTGAGCCGCGCCGACACGCCGAAGTTCTTGGGCACGCCACCGACCAGGAAGCCGGGGTTCAGGCCAGCGTCCTCCAGTATCCACGCCAGCAGTGAAGTCGTCGTCGTCTTGCCATGGGTTCCCGCCACCGCCAGCACCCACTTGCCGGCAAGTACATGCTCGGCCAGCCACTGCGGCCCGGACACATAGGGCAGGCCACGATCCAGGATGGCCTCCAGCAGCGGGTTGCCGCGCGAGATCGCGTTGCCCACCACATACACGTCCGCACCGATCTCCAGCTGCGCCGGGTCGTAGCCCTCGGTCAGGCCTATGTCCTGCTCCTGCAGCTGGGTACTCATCGGGGGATAGACGTTGGCATCGCAGCCGGTGACGGTATGGCCCGCCGCGCGCGCCAGCAGCGCCACCCCGCCCATGAAGGTGCCGCAAATGCCCAGGATATGGATGTGCATGAAGACTCCGGATAGGCCTGGATGCGTTTCAAACCGGCCCGTGTAGAATGGCCGGCATTCTACCCGATGGCGATCCGGCCTCCCCCAAGCCATGCCTTCGCGCCCCGCCCCTCCCCGCACCGGAAACCTGCGCCGCGAGATCGCAGCCCTTGCCGCCCGCATGATGGCCGAAGACGGCATCGCCGATTTCGGCTTCGCCAAGCGCAAGGCGGCGCGGCAACTCGGCGCCACAGAATCCGAAGCCCTGCCCAACAACGCCGAGATCGAAGCCGAACTCCGTGCCTGGCAGGCGATTTATCAGGACGAAGAGCAGCCGGAACGCCTGCTGGAGATGCGCAGGGCGGCGGTGGAAATCATGCGCCTGCTCACACCCTTCCGCCCCTACCTCACCGGCGGCGCACTGGATGGCACCGCAGGCCGCTATTCGGAACTGGAAATCGAGGCTTATCCGGAGAGCGCCAAGGAAGTCGAGATCTTCTTCCTCAACCAGGATTTTCCCTACGAGCACCGCGAGCCGCGCCGCCCGGCGCCGAATACGCCGGAAGCAATACTGAGCTTCGACTGGGACGACGTGCCGGTGCGCCTCTCCCTCTATTCCGCTGGCGCCGAACGCAGTGGTCGCCGCAACCAGGAAAGAGCTCGCCTCAGCCAGGTCGAAGCCCTGCTCAATGCTTCCCGCCCGAGCGAACCCGCGTAATGAAGAAAACCGTACTCTGGGCTGGCATCGCCTGTGCCGCCATCGCCCTGGCCATCGCCGGCGACTTTGCCCGCCGCTCGCTGCTCGCTCCCGAAACCAGCAACACACCGACGATACCGGGCATCACCCTTGCCCCAGCTGACCTCGAAGCCGCTTCAGCGGCGCTGTTCCAGCAGACCTTTCCGGATGCCCAGGGCAATCAACAGGCACTCCAGCAATGGCGCGGCAAGGTTCTGGTGGTGAACTTCTGGGCCACCTGGTGCGGCCCGTGCCGGGTCGAAATGCCTGAGTTCGCCGAGGTCAGTCAGCAATACGCCCAGGAAGGAGTCCAGTTCATCGGCGTGGGCATAGATTCGGCCGCGAACATCCTCAAGTTCGAGCAAGCCACGCCCATGCCCTATCCTTTGCTGGTCGCCGGCCCGCAGGCGCTCGGACTTGCCAGCCTGTTCGGCAACACCGCCCAGGCCCTGCCCTTCACCGTGATCATCGATCGCGAGGGCAAGGTTTCGACAATAAAGCTCGGGGTCTTGAAGCGCAGCGAACTGGAAGGCAAAATCCGCCCGCTGCTGGCAAGCTAGCGCTTCCGGCGTACTAATCCTTGCTGGACAACTTGCAGCGATTTGCGGCAAACTCGCCGCCATGACGCGCCAAAAACGCAGCCAAAAGACGGAACCGCCCCCACCTCCCCAGGGCCGGATCCTCACTCTCCACGGCCCGAACCTCAACCTCCTCGGCACCCGGGAACCTGATATCTACGGCCGTACCACGCTTGCAGACATCCATTCCGCGATGGATTCGCGCGCACGTGCGGAAGGCGTCGTCCTCGAATCGTTCCAGAGCAACCACGAAGGCCAGTTGATCGACCGCGCCCAGGCAGCAGCCGCGGAAGGGGTGGACTACATCATCATCAACCCCGCCGCCTACACGCACACCAGCGTGGCACTGCGCGACGCACTGGCCGCAGTCAGCATTCCCTACGTGGAAGTGCACCTTTCCAACATCCATACCCGCGAACCCTTCCGGCACCACTCGTATTTCTCGGACAGGGCCCTGGGTGTGATCTGCGGACTGGGTGCATATGGCTATATGGCGGCCCTCGAATTCCTACTCCCGCGATTGCGGGAACACAAAAACTAGTCGTCCAAGACGGCCGCCGGCAACGGCGCCCCGTCATGTCCGGAGAACAGCATGGATCTGCGCAAGCTCAAGAAACTGATTGACCTCGTTCAGGAGTCGGGAATTTCCGAACTGGAGGTCACCGAAGGCGAGGAAAAGGTACGCATCGCCAAGCACCTCGCCGCGCCGGCCCCGATGAGCTACGCCCCGGCCCCGATCCAGGCGGCTGCAGCCCCAATCGCCGGTGTCGCCGCCGCTCCGGCCGAGAACCCCGCCGATGCGCTGCCCAGCGGCCACATCGTCAAATCTCCCATGGTAGGCACCTTCTATCGCTCCTCCGCCCCGGGCGCCAAGCCTTTCGTGGATGTCGGCCAGAACGTGGCCGAGGGCGAAGCGCTGTGCATCATCGAAGCGATGAAGCTGATGAACGAGATCGAGTCCGACGCCAGCGGTACGATCAAGGCCATCCTGGTCGAAAACGGCCAGCCGGTGGAATACGGCCAGCCGCTGTTCGTCATCGGCTGATCCGCCATGTTCGAGAAGATCCTGATCGCCAACCGCGGAGAGATCGCACTCCGCGTGCTGCGCGCCTGCCGGGAGCTCGGCATCAAGACCGTCGCGGTTCACTCCGAGGCGGACACCGAGGCCAAGTACGTGAAGCTGGCCGACGAGTCCGTCTGCATCGGCCCCGCGCCTTCCGGCCTGAGCTACCTCAACGTGCCGGCCATCATCTCCGCGGCCGAAGTCACCGACTCCGAAGCGATCCACCCTGGCTACGGCTTCCTCTCCGAGAACGCCGACTTCGCCGAACGGGTAGAACAATCCGGCTTCGTCTTCATCGGCCCCCGGCCGGACACCATCCGCCTGATGGGCGACAAGGTTTCCGCCAAGGATGCGATGAAGGCCGCCGGCGTGCCCTGCGTGCCCGGCTCCGACGGCGCGCTGCCGGACGACCCGAAGGAAATCGTCAAGATCGCCCGTGGCATCGGCTACCCGGTGATCATCAAGGCGGCCGGTGGCGGTGGCGGCCGCGGCATGCGCGTGGTTCACACTGAAGCAGCGCTGATCAACGCGGTGACCACCACGCGTTCCGAAGCCGGCGCGGCCTTCGGCAACCCGACCGTCTACATGGAAAAGTTCCTGGAGAATCCGCGCCACGTGGAAATCCAGGTGATGGCGGACCAGCACGGCAACGCGGTCTACCTGGGCGAGCGCGACTGCTCCATGCAGCGCCGCCACCAGAAGGTGATCGAGGAAGCACCGGCGCCCGGCATCGACCGCAAGCTCATCGCCAAGATCGGTGAACGCTGTGCCGAAGCCTGCCGCAAGATCGGCTACCGTGGCGCGGGCACCTTCGAGTTCCTGTACGAGAACGGCGAGTTCTACTTCATCGAGATGAACACCCGCGTGCAGGTCGAGCACCCGGTTACCGAGATGATCACCGGCATCGACATCGTGCAGACCCAGATCCGTGTCGCCGCCGGCGAAAAGCTCTGGTTCAAGCAGCGCGACCTCGAGTTCCGCGGCCATGCCATCGAGTGCCGGGTGAACGCCGAAGACCCGTTCAAGTTCACTCCATCCCCCGGCAAGATCACCAACTGGCACACGCCGGGCGGCCCGGGCGTGCGGGTGGATTCGCATGTGTACAACGGCTACACCGTGCCGCCGCACTATGACTCCATGATCGGCAAGCTGATCACCTACGGCGACACCCGTGAGCAGGCCATCCGCCGCATGCGGATCGCACTGTCGGAAATGGCGGTCGGCGGCATCAAGACCAACATTCCGCTGCACCAGGAGCTGATGCTGGACGCCCGCTTCATCGAAGGCGGCACCAGCATCCATTACCTGGAGCACAAGCTCGCCGACCGCAACGAAGTCAAGAAGAGCTGACATAGCACCATGTGGATCTCGGTAACCCTGCAGGCGGAAGCCGCCAAGGCCGAAGCCCTCTCCGACGCCTTGATGGAGGCCGGCGCGCTGTCGGTTTCCATCGAGGACGCCGATGCGGGGACCGAGGCCGAGAAGCCGCAGTTCGGCGAGCCTGGCCATCTGCCCACCGCGCTGTGGGACCACAGCCGCGTCATCGCACTGCTGGAGGCGGATGCCGATCTGCCGGCGCTGCTGGCGACGGCCTCCGGCGCGGTCGGCCTGCCCGGCGTGCCGCCCTACACCACCGAAACGGTGGCCGAACAGAACTGGGTGCAACTCACCCAGAGCCAGTTCGACCCGATACGGATCACCGACCGTCTGTGGATCGTGCCCTCCTGGCACGAAGCGCCGGACGCCAACGCGATCAACATCGAACTGGACCCCGGCATGGCCTTCGGCACCGGCTCGCACCCCACCACCCGGCTGTGCCTGGAGTGGCTGTGCGATGCGGTGCAGCCCGGCCAGACGGTACTGGACTACGGCTGCGGCTCCGGCATCCTCGGCATCGCCGCTGCCCGCCTGGGTGCTGCCGATGTGCTCGGCATCGATATCGACGACAAGGCCATCGAAGCAGCGGCGGACAACGTCAGCCGCAACCAGGTGACGATGCGCCTGCAGCACTCCCGCGAGCCGCTGGACACGACCTTCGACATCGTCGTCGCCAACATCCTGACCAATCCGCTGTGCGTACTGGCACCGGCGATTGCCGCCCGGGTCGCGCCCGGCGGCCGGGTCGCCCTCTCTGGCGTGCTGGAACCCCAGGCCGAGCAGGTGATCGCCGCCTGGGCGCCCTACATCGCGTTGAAGGTCGGCGCCAGCCTGGACGGCTGGATCCGCCTGGAAGGGCAGCGGTAAGGGCCGGCCGACCATGATGCTCACGCGCTGTCCGGCCTGCCAAACGGTGTTCCGGCTGCGCCCGGAGCAGGTGCAGGCACGGCATGGCGAAGTCCGTTGCGGGCACTGCTTCAACCCCTTCAACGCTCTCACCCATCAGATCGGCGAGAGCACCGAAACGCCGCCCGAGCCGGTAGAAGCAAAGGCCGAAACCCCGGTACCCCAGGCTCCTCCGCAAGCAGCGCCTGCTACGCAACCGTCCCTCAGCGATCTGGATTTCGAGGTTCCCGACTCCCTACTGCCAGAACGCCAGGAGCCGGTCTGGTCGCGGCCAGCGCCAGCCCCTGTCCAGGAAGAAGAGCCCGCCTTCGATGCCTGGCAGCCGGCCCCAGCAGCGCCTGTCGAAACCCACATCGCTGAAATACGGCTGGAGCCAGCAGTGCTTGCGCCTGACACCCAGGAAGCACCGCCCCCAGCTTTCCGCGTAAGCGTACCGGCTCAGATGCCACCCCTGCCCAAGCTGCAGGACTACACCGAGCCCACGCTGGATGAACCGGAACAAGCCAGTGCGCCGGAGCCAAGCCTCGAAGCGCCACCGCCCGCACCGGAAGTGATCCGCAGCGAGCGCCGGCCCTATCCTGGGCGCCGCGCAGCGCAGCGAGCGGAGCCCGGCGAGCCCGCTCCTCTGGAAGCGGTAGCGGAGGAAAGCAGCGCCTCCCCCGTTCCGGAGCAGCTGGCGAGCGAAACCGAAGCCGAACCGGTGGAAGACGTCCAAGACCTCAAACATCTGGACAGAGCCTACGGCCCCGCGCCCGGCAGCCATGCCGTCCAGCGCACGGTGCTCGGATTGCTCTCAACCGTGCTGGCCATCGGCCTCGCCGCCCAGGCGATCTACATCTTCCGGCTGGACATCGCCCGCGAACTGCCCGGCCTGCGCCCCCTTCTGGTCGCCGCCTGCCAGCGGCTGGATTGCGCCATGCCGCTGCCGCAGGCCGCCGACAAGATCAACGTCAACGCCGAGCTGCAGTCGGAGCCCGGCCGACCGGGGCGCTACATCCTTTACGCCACGGTGAAGAACCATGCCGCCTACACCCAGGCCTGGCCGCATCTGGAGCTGACACTGACGGACGGTGGCGACAATCCCATGGTCAGACGGGTGCTGGCGCCGGAAGAGTGGGCACCGCCGGAGCGCCTGCCCAGCGGCCTCCCCGGCCGCGGCGACATCAGCCTGCGTCTGCCTTTCGACGCCCCCGGGCTGGTTCCCACCGGCTACCGGGTCTATCTCTTCTATCCCTGAGCCCTCCACTTCCTGCGCCGGCACCCGCCAGCGTCAAGCCGCCGTAACCACCAGGGCCGATACTGCACGGCCCACGCCCAGCCTCCCGACAGAACATACTCAATGGAACCTCACGCCCCTCACCCGCCGGAAAGTCCCTTCAAGGGCAAAACGGGTATCAAGCGGATCTGGAACGCCTTCCACTACTCCCTGGCCGGGCTGAGCGCCGCACTACGGCATGAGGACGCCTTCCGCCAGGAATGCCTGCTGGCGGCGGTGCTCATCCCGCTCGCCTTCTTCATGCCCACCGATGGCACCGGCAAGGCGCTGCTGATCGGCAGCACGCTGCTGGTGCTGATCGTGGAGCTGCTGAATTCGGCGGTGGAGGCGACGGTAGACCGGGTGTCGCTGGAACATCACCAGCTCGCCAAGCGGGCGAAGGACATCGGCAGTGCGGCCGTGCTGCTCGCGCTGCTCAATCTGGCGCTGGTGTGGGGATTGGTCCTGTTCGGCTGAAGCGAAGGACCGGATGGGGCGGCTGATCCACCCCGGAAGCAGACGCTGCGGCCAGGCAGCTCATGCCCAGCCGCAGCCGCAGGCTCAGCGTGTGACGCGAGTGGTGCCGGCGTCGCGCAGGATGCGCACCCGCTCGCCGGGGCGGAACTGCTCGCCGCCGTCTTCCTGCACCACAGCGAGGTACTGGCCGCTCTCCAGCTGCACGGTCACCTCCACGCCCTGGCTGCGGGTCACGCCTTCCTCGATGGCCGAACCGGCGAGGCCACCGGCCACCGCGCCCAGCACCGCACCGATGGCCGAACCACGGCTACCGCCCACCGAACTGCCGGCGATACCGCCGACCGCCGCGCCGGCGACGGTGCCCACCGGCGTCTTGGTGCCTTCCAGCTGCACCATGCGTACGGACTCGATGGTGCCGAACTGCACCACCATGGTCCGCCGCGCCTCACCGCGCGAGTAGGTTCCGCCCCCCAGGCCGGAAGCGCAGCCCGAAAGCGTCAGCACGGCAACCAAAGCGCCCAGCAAGGCGCGGCTCCTGAGGGATTTCCCGACTACCATGGCAACTCTCCGAAGGCCGAGCGATAACGCTCGGCAATGTCTTCCCGCGAGGGACGGTGGTTCTGCGGCCCGCGGCTGGCGATCTTGATCGCGCCCATGACCGCCGCCAGGCGACCCGTCCGCGTCCAGTCCCAACCCTGAGCCAGCCCGTAGAGCAGACCAGCGCGGTAGGCGTCACCGCAGCCGGTGGGGTCGGCAATCGCATCCGCTTTCACCGCCGGAATCTCGATGCACTCGCCATCGACATAGATCTGCGAACCGTCGCCACCCAGCGTCACCACCAGCGCCTTCACTTCTGCAGCCATCTCGGCGATGGAGCGGCCGGTCTTCTCGCTCATCAAACGGGCTTCGTAATCGTTGACCGTGCAGTACCGGGCCAGTTTCAGGCAGCGCAGCAGCTGCTCGCCGCTGAGGATGGGCAGCGCCTGGCCGGGATCGAACACGAAGGGCACGCCACCGGCGGCGAAACCCTCGACGTGGGCCAGCATGCCTTCGGGGCCGTCAGGCGAAACGATGCCCAGGCTGGCGCCAGGGATGTCGGCCACCTGGTTGAGCTGGGAATGCATCATCGCGCCCGGATGGAAGGCGGTGATCTGGTTGTCGTCCAGGTCGGTGGTGATGAAGGCCTGGGCGGTGAAGGAACCTTCCACCTGGCGGACGTAGTTGCGCCGCAGGCCGAGCGTGTCCAGGTGCTTGAAGTAGGGCGCGGCATCGTCGCCCACCGTCGCCACGATCAGCGGATCGGCACCCAGCAGGCGGAGGTTGTAGGCGATGTTGCCGGCGCAGCCGCCGAACTCCCGCCGCATCTCCGGGACCAGGAAGGAGAGGTTCAGGATGTGGATCTGCTCGGGCAGGATGTGGTTCTTGAATCGATCCTGGAAAACCATGATCGAGTCATAGGCCATCGAGCCGCAGACGAGAATGGACATGTCGGACCTTGCTGAGGTGAAGATCCGGCATTATAGGCGGCGGCCGGAAAACGGCGCTCGCCGCGGGGCCTGCCTTCAGGCGGTCGCCACCCGCCCGGCTCCCGCAGCCCTGCCCTCGTGGGCATCCACTTCACCTTCCAGCAGCGCCGCCAGACGGCCGCTCACTACCGCCCAGTCCGCGTCCATCACGCTGGTCCGCGCGGCCCGCGCCATCTCCTGGCAGGCCTGCCGATCGACACCAAGGCGACAGACCGCGGCGATGAAGGCCTCTTCGTTCTCGGGCGCGGCCAGCCAGCCATTCATGCCGTTGCGCACCCGCTCGCCCGCCGCGGCATAGTCGAAGCCGACCACCGGCAGGCCGCTGGCCAGCGCCTCGGTCGTCACATTGCCGAAGGTCTCGGTCAGGCTGGGAAAGAGGAAGAGATCCGCGCTCGCATAGTGGGCGGCGAGATCCGCGCCGCTGCGCATGCCGGCGAAGATCGCCTCCGGTTCGGCACGCTCCAGCACCAACCGCGACGGGCCGTCGCCGACGATGAGCAGCCGCACGTCCTGACGCAGGGCCTTGAGCGCGGTGTAGGCGCGCAGCGCCAAGCCGAGGTTCTTCTCCGGCGCCACCCGCCCCACCACCGCCAGCACCAACGTATCTGGCGCCACGCCCCAGCTGCGCCGCAGCGCCTCGTCACGCCGGGCGGGGGTGAACAAGCTGGTATCGACGCCGCGTGCCACCACCTCCACCCGGCGTATGCCACCCGCCATCAGCTCTTCCGCCAGGGCCGGGGTCGGCGCCAGGCACAGGCTGCCCTTGTTGTGGAAGCGCCGCAGGTAGGCGGCCACCGGCTGTTTCAGCCAGCCGATGCCGTAGTAGCGGCTGTAGGTGTGGAAATTGGTGTGGAACTCGGTCACCACCGGCAGGCGCAGCTTGCGTGCGGCAGCCACCGCGGACCAGCCGAGCGGGCCTTCAGTCACCACCTGCACCACGTCCGGCCGGCGCAGCGACCACATGCGGATCAGGGCGCTGCGCGCCGGCAGCCCCATCTTGAGGTGGTTGTAGCGCGGTATCGGCAGCCCGCGCGCCAGCACCTCCTCGAAGCTCTCGCCCACCGCGGCACGGTCATCCGCGCCCTGGCGCGGCCGGATGAGCTGCACCCGGTGGCCCAGCGTGAGCAGGCCATCGACCAGGCGGCCGGTGGTCATCGCCACGCCGTTGACCTCGGGCGGATAGGTTTCGGTGACCACCGCAACGCGCAGTTGCCTGGCGGCACTGGAGAGATGCTGCAGGGTGAGCGGATCGTCCATGCAGCCAGCCTGCCCCGTGGCGACGACAGCGACATGACGGCGCAGTGACGTTTCGGTGACGCCGGGGACAGGCGGGGCAGCGTCACATCGGCGTAATCACCGCGTCACCGCCGCGCAACGCACGCTTTCGAAAATGCCGCTACCCACAGAGGCAAAGGAAACCTCGCCATGCTGCAGAAGAGCCAGTCAGTCGCCCAACGTCCCGGACGCAATCTGCACGTCGGAATCGCCACCTGCGAAACCGAGATACTGGAAGCCCAGAAGCTGCGCTATCGCGTGTTCGGCGAAGAGATGGGCGCCCGCCTGCCCAGCCGCACCCCGGGCGTGGATCGCGACATCTACGATCCCTACTGCGATCACCTGATCGTGCGCGACGAAGACGCCGGCCGCATTGTCGGCACCTACCGCATCCTGTCGCCGGCCGCTGCACGCAAGGTCGGCGGCTACTACTCCGAAAACGAATTCGACCTCACCCGCCTGCAGCACCTGCGTCCGCAGCTGGTCGAGATCGGCCGCTCCTGCATCGACGCCGACTACCGCAGCGGCGCGGTAATCACCCTGCTGTGGGCCGGCCTCGCCCGCTACATGCGCGAAAACGGCTATACCTACCTCATCGGCTGCGCCTCGATCAGCATGGCCGACGGCGGGCATGCCGCGGCCAGCTTGTATAATCGCCTGCAGGAAGACTACCTCTCGCCGCTCGAGTACCGCGTCTTCCCGCGTTGCCCGCTGCCACTGGCCTCGCTGCGCGGCGACCTGCCGAGCGATGCGCCGCCGCTGATCAAGGGTTACCTGCGCGCCGGCGCCTGGATCTGCGGCGAACCGGCCTGGGATCCTGACTTCAACACCGCCGACCTGCCCATCCTGCTGCCGGTGGCGCAACTGGACGGCCGCTACGCCAAACACTTCATGGGACGCCAGGACTGAATACCGCCCCGAATACCACCGCTTCCCGCCAGCCTCTCGCACCCCACGCCACCCCGGCACTGGTGCGCGGCTGGCGCAGCCTGCGCCTGGGCATGCACATCGTCCAGGGCGCGCTCACCATCGCGCTGATCTATCGCTTCTGCTCCGAAGTGCAGCAGGACCGGCTGCGGCAACGCTGGTCCAGGCGCCTGCTGGCGATGCTGGGCATCAAGCTCAGCCATGAGGGGCAACCCCAGCCCGGCGCTCTGCTGGTGGCGAACCACATCTCCTGGCTGGACATCTACGTCATCAACGCCATCGCGCCCAGCGCCTTCGTTTCCAAGGCGGAAGTCCGGGGCTGGCCCTTGATCGGCTGGCTGGCGGCACGCAACAGCACGATCTTCCTGCAGCGCGGCAGCCGCGGGCACGCGCGCATCGTGAACAAGGAAATCAACGGTGTGCTCGGCATGGGGCGCAACGTCGCCGTCTTCCCGGAAGGGACGACGACGGACGGCAGCCAGGTGCTGCACTTCCACGCCGCGCTGCTGCAGCCGGCAGTCTCGGCCGGACGGCCGGTCCAGGCCCTCGCCATTTCCTACCTCGACGGCGAAGGGCGCCCCACCGCGGCTCCGGCCTATGACGGCGATCTCAGCCTGGGGGCCTGCCTGGCCAACATCCTGGCCCACCGCAGCCTCACCGCGCGCCTGTGCGCGGCCGAGCCGATGGCGACGGACGCCGAAACAGCACTCAACCGCCGGGAACTCGCCCAGACCGCGCGCGCCGACATCATCCGCATGGCGGGCCTGACTGCGGGCGAAACCGAAATGGAAGAAACGGAAGCGGCGTCCTTGCCGGGCGAACCGCGGGCTGTGGTCGCTCAGCCCTGAACCTGGAAGACCTCGCCGTCTTCCAGGCGCACCGCCGTCAGCTTGCCGCCCCAGACGCAGCCGGAGTCCAGGGCAATCACCCCGTCACCGCGGTAAAAACCCAGCGCGGACCAATGTCCGCAGACAACCGTATGGGTGCGGGACAAGCGCCCCGGCACACGGAACCAGGGCACGGCGCCAGGCGGCGCCTTGTCCGGCGGCCCTTTCGCGCGCAAGGTCATCTCGCCGGCCGGGGTGCAGAAGCGCATCCGTGTGAGCGCATTGACGACAACGCGCAGGCGCTCCCAGCTCTTGAGGTTTTCCTGCCAGCGGTCCGGCTGATTTCCGGGCATCTGCTGCAGCAGCTTGTTCAGATCCGGCCCGCGCAAGACCTGGCTGACCTCGTCCGCCAGCGCCAGAGCACGGGCAATGGTCCAGCCGGGCAGCAGTCCAGCGTGCAGCAAGGCGTAGTCGCCCTCCACATGCATCAAGGGGCAGCATGCCAGCCAGGCGAGCAAGGCATCGCGATCCGGCGCTTCCAGCACCTGGAACAGGGTGTCGTCCTTCTCGCGGCGGGCATGGCCGGCGGCCACCATCAGCAGATACAGATCATGGTTGCCGAGCACCACGGTGGCAGCCGGCCCCAGTTCCCGCAGAAAACGCAGTACCTGCAGGGACTCCGGACCACGATTTACCAGATCGCCCACAATCCACAGACGATCATGGGCAGGATCGAATACGCAACGCTCCAGCAGGGCACGCAGGGGCCGATAGCAGCCCTGGATATCGCCGATCGCGTAGGTTGCCATTCCTCAGCTTACCCGCTTCAACCGTTCGGCTTCGGAACTGGCGATCACCTTCAAGGCCGGCCGTGCCCCGCCGCTGGGAACGTACTCCGGGATCCAGGCCTGCAGGGTCTGGCGGACGCCCTCATCGGATACCGGCACATCCTGCGCCAGCCAGGAAAGCAGATCCGCCAGGAAGCGCTCCTGCACCGCCCGCGAACGCGCGATACGCAGCTTGGGGTGCGGGGTCTCCAGCGTTTCCTCTGCATCGGCCAGCAACTCTTCATAGAGCTTCTCGCCGGGCCGCAGGCCGGTGAACTCGATGCGCACCTCGCTCTCGCTGTAGCCGGAGAGACGGATCATGTTGCGCGCGAGATCCACGATCTTCACCGGCTCACCCATGTCGAGCACGAAAATCTCACCACCGCCGCCCATGGCCGCTGCCTGCAGCACCAGTTGGGCAGCCTCCGGAATGGACATGAAGTAGCGGTTGATCTCCGGATGGGTCACCGTCACCGGGCCACCACGGGCAATCTGCTCCTGGAATTTGGGAATGACGCTACCGGTACTGCCCAGCACGTTGCCGAAGCGCACCATCTGGAAACGGGTGCTTTCTGTCTGGGCATGGAACGCCTGGCAGACCATCTCGGCGAGGCGCTTGGTCGCCCCCATCACATTCGTAGGATTGACCGCCTTGTCGGTGGAGATCAGCACGAAGCGCTCGACCTGGTGACGAGCGGCACACTCGGCGACGCGGTAAGTACCGAGCACATTGTTGCGTACCGCCTGCCAGGCGTTGCCGACCTCCATCAGCGGCACATGCTTGTACGCCGCCGCATGGAAAACCACCTCAGGCGCATATTGGGCAAACACCTGCTCCAGCCGGGCGGCATCCTTCACATCCCCTGCCAGCGGCACGATGGAGACATCCTGGCAATGCGTGGAGAACCATTGCTCCAGCGTATAGAGCGCAAACTCGCTCGCCTCGAACAGCAGCAGCTGCCTGGGCTGGAACCGGGCCAACTGGCGGCACAGCTCGCTGCCGATGGATCCACCGGCCCCGGTGACCAGCACTGTGCGGCCAGCGAGCATGCTCTCCACATGTTCGGTGTCTATCATCACCGGCTCACGGCCGAGCAGATCCTGGATCTCCACCGGCCGCATCGCGGACAGCGCCACCCGCCCGCTCATGACATCCTCCAGCCCCGGCACGGTGAACACCTGGGCGCCCGCCTGCACCGCCAAATCCGCTGCTCGCCGGCTGATTTCGCGGGCTGCCGACGGCATCGCAAGAATCACGTGCCTCGCCTTCTCTGCTTCCAGCACATCCGGCAGGGAGGCCACAGCCCCGGCGACCCGGTGACCGCCAAGTTCCCGCCCCCACTTGGAAGCGTCGTCATCGACCAGCGCGACGACCCGCCAATCCGCGCTGCGCTCCAACTCCCTGACCAGCATCGCCCCGCCTCGCCCGGCACCGACCACAACCACCGGTTTGCCCTGGGCGATCAGCGCGCCATAGAGACGGTGCTCCTTCCACATGCGGTAAGCCGCCCGGCCGCCCGCCATGATGGCCACGAGCAGCAGCGGATAGAGCACGACCAGAGAGCGAGGCACAACCGGGGGCTGGCGATACAGCGCGATGTAAAGCACCACTATGCATGCTGAAAAACCGACCGCAGTAAGGACACGCTTGAGATCGGGCAGACTGGCGAACACCCACAACCCGCGATAGAGCCCCGCCCACCAACAGGTGAAACCATGCACAGGCAGGATCACCAAGGCCCCCAGGAGCATTACATTTCCATACCCCAAGGGCCATTCGAAGTTGAACCGTAAAAGAAAGCCTCCAACCCAGGCTGCCAACGCCGAGGCCAGATCAAATAGGAAAACTAGCGCAACGCGATTGGAACGACTCAACGTCATATGAGAACTGCGGCAGCCATGTAAATGGAAAACCAGGGCCGTGAATTCTAACCCTCCAGGGCAGTGCTTAAGCCATTCAAACAGCCCAACGCCCCAAGGAGTCAATCCGCAGCTTGGACCCCAGCTCCGTAATAACCTGCTAGAGCTAAGACCGGCGCATAGCCCATGATCAGACCGGAAATCCCGTCCAGCCGCCCCGTCGCCACCAGGCCCGCAACGGGAAACAGCCAGAACAGGTTGATCGCCCCCACCGCCAGCGTGACCGGCAGATGGCGGCCATAGCGCCGCGAGGCCGCCTGGTAGGCGTGGCTGCGGTGCGCCTCATAGACCTTTTCGCCACGCAACAGGCGCCGCAGCAGCGTCCAGGTCGCATCGACGATGAAGACGCCCAGCAGGATCAGCCATGCCCACAGCAGTTGCGGCGCGGCATGTGCTGCGATCAGCGCCATCGTTCCCAGCATCGCGCCTAGGAAGCCGCTGCCTGCGTCGCCCATGAAGATGCGTGCCGGCGGGAAATTCCACCACAGGAAACCGGCGACGGCTGCGACCAGCAGCAAGGCAGGCGTAACCAGCTCGGGCGCATCAGCCAGCCAGAACAGGACGGCGCCGCCAAGGCCGACGCAGATGGCTTCCACGCTGGCGATGCCGTCTATGCCATCCATGAAGTTGTAGAGATTGGTCAGCCACACCAGGCCGAAGACCATCAGCACGCAGCCCCAGAGGCCCAGGTCCAGCGCCATCCCGAACACCTGCAGCGTGGGCGCCCCGCCCAGGCAGTAGAGCACCCAGGCCGCAGCAGAGAAATGGACCAGCAGGCGCCAGCGCGCGGGAATGTGGCCGTGATCGTCGAAGAAACCGATGGCGGCGATCAGGCCACCGGCTCCGAGCATGGCCAGCGCCGGCGCGGGAGCCAGGCTGCCGCTCAGATACAGGCACACCAGCGCGGTCAGGAAGACCACCACGATGGCCAGCCCGCCGCCCCGTGGCGTCGAAACCGTGTGGGAACTGCGCGCATTCGGCACATCCAGCAGGCTGCGCGCCAGCGCGTAGCGCCGCAGCATGCCGGTCAGGCCCAATGCCGCCAGAAAAGCCACGGCCAGGGCCAGGCCGATCTCCCAACTCAACATGCGCAGACTCTCAACCCAAGGCCCCGGTCGACACCCGGCAACACCGCTTCAAGTACCACTTCAGACCCGGTAATACTCGCGGTACCAGCGCACGAAGCGCCCCACGCCCTCGGTCACGCTGGTCGCCGGCACGAAACCAGTCCAGGCGTTGAGTTCGTCGGTGTCGGCATAGGTGGCGGGCACGTCGCCGTCCTGCAGCGGCAGGAAGTTCTTCTCCGCGGTCTTGCCCAGCGTCTGTTCGATGGCCTCGATGAAGCCCATCAGTTCGACCGGATTGTTGTTGCCGATGTTGAACACACGGTAAGGCGCATTGCTGCGCCCCGGGTCCGGCTGGTCGGCGTTGAAGCCGGCGTCCGGCTCGGCGATGCGATCCAGCGTGCGAATCACACCCTCGACGATGTCGTCGATGTAGGTGAAGTCGCGCTTCATCTTGCCGTGGTTGAAGACGTCTATCGGGCGCCCTTCCAGGATGGCCTTGGTGAACAGGAACAGCGCCATGTCCGGCCGGCCCCAGGGACCATAGACGGTGAAGAAGCGCAGACCGGTCGTCGGCAAGCCGTAGAGATGGCTGTAGGTGTGCGCCATCAGCTCGTTGGCCTTCTTCGTCGCCGCGTACAGGCTGACCGGATGGTCCACGCTGTCGTGCTCGGAGAAGGGCATCTTGGTGTTGCCGCCATAGACGCTGGAGCTGCTGGCATACACCAGGTGCTGCACCTTGCTGTGGCGGCAGCCTTCCAGGATGTTGGTGAAACCCACCAGGTTGCTGTCGATGTAGGCGTGCGGATTCTGCAGCGAGTAGCGCACCCCGGCCTGGGCGGCGAGGTGGATCACGCGGTCGAATTTCTCGTCGGCGAACAGCTGCTCCATGCCGGCCCGGTCGGCCACGTCCATGCGCACGAAACGGAACGCCGGATTCGGCGACAGGCGGGCGAGCCGGCTCTCTTTCAAGCGCGGATCGTAGTAATCGTTCAGGTTGTCCAGGCCGACGACTTCGTCGCCACGGGCAAGCAGACGTTCCGAGGTATGCATGCCGATGAAGCCGGCCGCACCGGTGACGAGAACTTTCATGACCGATTCATCGCAGGAGATTGAAAGCGCGGGATTATCGCACAGTGCCATGACCGGGATGCCACCGCGCCCCTGCCTTCCAGCCTCTCCAGCCCACGGCCTGCAGCATGATTCCGACCAGCGGACGGAGGCAAGCCCGGCCCGGCTGCAAACGTGCCCCGCCAACCCGCCGCTATACTCTGCGCTCGCCTTTCCCGCTGCTGCCGATGTCCGTCCGCCTGCCCTACACCCTGCTCTGGTTCCTCGCCCTCCCCTTCGTGCTGCTCCGCCTGCTGTGGCGGGCGCGCCGACAACCGGATTACCTGCGGCACTGGGGCGAACGCTTCGGCAGCTATGCCGGAAAGCCGCCGGAGAAGCTGATCTGGGTACATGCGGTGTCCGTGGGCGAAACCCGCGCGGCGGAACCGCTGCTGCGGGCATTGCTGGCGCAGTGGCCGGACCACGGCGTGCTCCTCACCCAGATGACGCCCACCGGCCGGGAGACGGCGGAAGCGCTGTTCGGCAAGGAGCCGCGGGTGCTGCGCGCCTACCTGCCCTACGACCTGGGCTGGCTGTCGGCGCGCTTCCTGCGCCATTTCCGCCCGCGCTTCGGCGTGATCATGGAAACCGAGCTGTGGCCCAACCTGCTCGCCACCTGCCAGCGGCAGGGCGTACCGGTGGCGCTGGTCAACGCCCGGCTGTCCGAGCGCTCAGCCCGGCGCTATGCCCGGCTGCCCGCACTCAGTGAACTCACGCTGGGCGCGCTATCCGCGGTAGCGGCACAGACCGAAGACGACGCCCGCCGGCTGAGCGCACTGGGCGCGCCGCAGCCGGCCGTCACCGGCAGCATCAAGTTCGACATCACACCACCCGCGGCACAGCTGGAACTCGCCCGGCAATTCCGCAGCGGCTTCGACCAGCGCCCGGTGCTGCTGGCCGCCAGCACCCGCGACGGCGAGGAAGCGCTGCTGCTGGAGGCCTTCAAGCAGCACGCCGCCGCCGACGTGCTGCTGGCGCTCGTGCCCCGCCACCCCCAGCGTTTCGACGAGGTCGCCAGGCTGATCCAGTCACGCGGGCTGAAGCTGCAGCGCCGCAGCGACAACGCCCCGGTCGCGGCCAACACCCGGGTATGGCTGGGCGATTCGATGGGGGAGATGTTCGCCTACTACGCTGCGGCGGACGTCGCCCTCATCGGCGGCAGCTGGTTGCCCTTCGGCGGGCAGAATCCGATTGAGGCCAGCGCGGTAGGCACGCCGGTGCTGCTCGGGCCTCATACCTACAACTTCCTGCAGGTGGCGGAGCAGGCGATTGCCGCCGGCGCCGCGCAGCGGCTGCCGGATGCGGAATCAGGGCTGAAGGAAGCGCTGGCGCTGCTGGGCGACCCGGACCGCCGCGCCCGCATGGCGCAGGCCGGCGCCCAGTTCTCGCTGGCCCACCGCGGCGCGACGGCACGCACAGTGGCGGTTCTGCAGACCATGCTGGCGCAGGCGGAACGGGCGTAAGCGGAAGCCGGCCGCCTGCGCGGCATCCGTCCACGCAACAGGGCGGGATATCGGAAAAAACTGCGCGGGAAAAACCGCGCAGGAAGAACTGCGGCCAGCCAGATTCAGCCGGCCGGGAAACTCACTGCCCCAGTAGCGCGTTGATCGCCTGCACATCGCCCTCGCCCAACGAGCCGGCCGCGGCCTTCAGGCGAAGCTGGGCGAGCAGCGTGTCGTAGCGCGCACGCGAGAGCTGCTGCAGCGTATCGGCCAGCTGGGTCTGGGCGTTCAGCACGTCGATGTTGATGCGCACGCCGACCTCGTAGCCCAGCTTGTTCGCCTCCAGCGCCGAGGTGGAAGACACCCGCGCCGCTTCCAGCGCGCGCACCTGGGCCATGCCGCTGGTGACGCCGAGGTAGGACTGGCGGGCAGCGAGCGCGGCAGTGCGGCGCGCATCCTCCAGATCGGAATCCGCCTTCACCTTCAGCGCGGCCGCTTCCCTGGCCTGGGAGGAGATGCCGCCGCCCTGGTAGAGCGGCACGGTGAGTTGCAAACCTATGGTCGTGCCTTCGCTGCGGTCGGTGGAAACCGAGGGGCGGGCATTGTTGCCATGGCTGGCGACCAGATCCACCGTGGGCAGATGGCCGGCGCGCGCCCGCTCCACTTCCCGGCCGGCAATCTCGCGGCTCAGCTGCTGGGCCTGCACGCCGAAGCTGTCCTGCTCGGCCGCCCGCACCCAGGCGGCGATGTCGTCCGGCTGCGGCCGCTGCAGGCCGACGCCGGCGCGCAGACCGGCCAGCGGCTCCGGCTCGCGGCCGATGACCTGGGCCAGCGTCTGCCGGCGCACGTCCAGCTCGTTGCCGGCGGCGATCTCCTGCGCCGAGGCGAGGTCGAAGCGCGACTGCGCTTCATGCACGTCGGTGATGGTGACGGTGCCAACCTCGAAGCTCTTCTTCGCCAGCTCCAGCTGCTCCGCGGCGGCGGTACGCAGCTGGACCACCGAGTCCAGCGTGTCCTGCGCATTGAGCACGTTGAAATAGGCTTCCGCCACCCGCAGGATCAGATCCTGCCGCGCCTGGCCGAACTGGCTCTCGGACAGCGCCGTCTGCAGTTCGCCCTGCTTGTACTGCACCCAGTTCTGCCAGCGGAACAGCGGCTGGGTGAGCTGCACCGTGTAGCCGTTGCTGTTGTAGTTGCGGCTGAGCGTGCCAGCGCTGGTGCTGGCCTCGACGTCGTTCCAGGTGGTGTTGGCGGAGGCGCCGATATTGGGCAGCAGGCCGGCGCGGCCCTGGATCACCTTCTCCTGCCCGGCCTCGTACTGAGCCCGCGCGGAGGCGAACTTGGCGTCGTTCGCCACCGCCTCCCGATAGATCTGCATCAGGTCCGCCGCGCCAGCGCCGGACGAAAAGAAAGCAGCCAGGCCGATGGCCAGCGCACGTTTCATCGCGGGCCTCCGGCTCAGTAATGCAGCATGGAGGGATCGACGCGGGCGGCCCATTCGGCCACGCCGCCGGCAAGGTTGATCACCTTGCCGTAGCCCTGGCGGTCCAGGTACATGCACACCTGCGCGCTACGCCCGCCGTGATGGCAGATCACCACGATCTCGCGCTCCGGATCCAGCTCCGCCATGCGGGCCGGCACCGAGCCCATGGGCATGGGTTCGGAACCGGCGATGTGGCACAGCTGGAATTCCCAGGGCTCACGCACGTCCAGCAGCAAAGGCGGCGTCTTTTCGGGGTTGCCGATCCAGTCGGCGAGTTCGACGGGCGTGATCTGGTGCATGGTGTCCTTCAGAAGCGGAAAGTGTCCTGCGGCAGCGTGTTGCGCAGCATGGGCACCAGGGTTTCGAAAACATCTTCGGTGCGGAAGCGGCCTTCGGCCTCGCAGGTGATGAGGCGCGCCTTCATCACCGGCATGCTGCCGACGAAGGCGAACAGGCGGCCGCCGACCTTGAGCTGTTCCAGCAGGGATTTCGGCACCTCCGGCAGGCCGCCGGAGACGACGATGACGTCGTAGGGCGCGCGGCTGGACCAGCCCTGCGCTGCGTCGCCCTCTTCGACGATCACATTCTCCACGCCGTAGCGGGCGAGGTTCGCGTGGGCGAAGCGCACCAGTTCCGGCTCGATCTCCACCGTACGCACCCACTCGGCACGCGCGGCCAGCAGGGCGGCGAGATAACCGGAGCCGGAGCCGATTTCCAGCACCGAGTCGGAACGATGCAGTTGCAGCGCCTGCAGGATCTTGCCTTCGATCACCGGCTTCAGCATGACCTGGCCACAGCCGATGGGAATCTCCACATCGGCGAAGGCCAGGGAACGGGCGGCCGCGGGCACGAATTCCTCGCGCTTTACGGTCATCAGAAGGTCCAGCACATCCGGATCCAGCACCTCCCAGGGGCGGATCTGTTGCTCGACCATGTTGAAGCGCGCTTTCTCGAAATTCATCTTGGGCTCCCGTCGCAGGCTGGTGACACGCTAGTCGATAGCGAATCTGAAGAAAAACCTTCGTATTCTAGCGCAGTCCCTTGCCACCGACGGCCCCCGGCGCATGCTTTCATGCCGTCGCCCCTTCGTGCATCTCGGCTTCGTCGCCCGCCGTCTTGCGCACCCGGTACCAGGCGGCGTACAGCGCCGGCAGGAAGAGCATGGTGAGCAGCGTGGCCACCGTCAGCCCGCCCATGATGGCTACCGCCATCGGCCCGAAGAAGGCGCTGCGCGACAGCGGGATCATCGCCAGGATGGCCGCCGCCGCGGTGAGCATGATGGGGCGGAAGCGGCGCACGGTGGATTCGACGATGGCATGCCAGGGCGTGTGGCCGGCGGCCATGTCCTGCTGGATCTGGTCCACCAGGATCACGGAGTTGCGCATGATCATGCCCGACAGCGCGATGGTGCCCAGCATGGCGACGAAGCCGAAGGGCTTGTTGAAGGCGAGCAGGAAGGCGGTGACGCCTATCATGCCCAGCGGCGCGGTGAGCACCACCATGGCGGTGCGGGAAAAGCTTTGCAGCTGCAACATCAACACCGTGAGCACGGTGAGGATGAACAGCGGCACGCCGGCGGCGACCGAGGTGCCGCCCTTGCTGCTTTCCTCCACCGAACCGCCGACGTCCACATGGAAGCCCAGCGGCGCGGCCTTGGCGATTTCGTCGATACGCGGCTGCAGCTGGGCGACCACCACCGCCGGCTGCACCGTGCCGTACAGCGTGGAGCGCACGGTAACCGTCGGCACCCGGTTGCGGCGCCAAATCACGCCGTCCTCGAAGCCATACTCCGGCGTCGCCACCTGCGCCAGCGGCACGCTGCGGCCACTGGCGGTGGGAATGGCGAGGTCCGGCAGCAGGCCCAGATGCACCCGTTCGGAGACCGCGCCGCGCAGCACCACCGAGATGGTCTCGGTGCCTTCGCGGTACTGCGTCAGCGTGGTGCCCTGCAGCGAGGTCGCCAGCAGGTTGGAGATGTCCTGGCTGGAGATACCGAGCAGGCGCGCCTTGTCCTGGTCGATGCGCAGCCGCACCGTCTTCGACGGCTCTTCCCAGTCCAGCTGCACGTTGGAGAGGCGGCTGTCCGCCCGCATCACCGTCGCCACCTGGTGGGCGATCTCGCGCATCTTGTCCACATCGAAGCCGCTCACCCGGTACTGCACCGGGAAACCGACCGGCGGGCCATTCTCCAGCCGGTTGATCACCGCCTGCACGCCGCTGGGCTGCTCGGCGTAGTGGCGGATCAGCGCGCTGCGCAGCGCCTCGCGCTCGGCCAGACCGGTGGTGAGGACGACGAACTGGGCGAAGTTGGTCTGCGGCAGCTGCTGGTCCAGCGGCAGGTAGAAGCGCGGACTGCCGCTGCCCAGCCAGGCGACGTAGTTCTCTATGCCCTGCTGCTGGTCGAGGAAGTGCTCCAGCTGCTTCACCTCCTTGTCGGTCGCCTGATGGGAAGCGCCCTCGGTGAGGCGTAGATCCACCAGCAGTTCCGGCCGTGTCGAATCCGGGAAGAACTGCTGCGGCACGAAGCGGCCGAACACCGCCAGCGAGCCGACAAACAGCAGCAGCGTCACCACGATGACGATCCAGCGGTGGCCCACGCACCAGTCGACTAGCGAGCGGAAGCGCACGTAGAAGGCGGTGTGGTAGATGGCGTGCTCGTCATGCTGGTCGAAGGCATGGGCGGAACGCTCCGCTAGCCGCTGACCCAGCCGCGGCGAGAAGCGCCCTACCAGCTTGGCAAACCAGGAAGGCTTGCCGCGGTTGGCGGCGAAGTCCGGCAGCAGGTGGTAGCCAAGGTAGGGCACGAACAGCACCGCCGCCACCCAGGACACCAGCAGCGCGATCACCGTCACCTGGAAGATGGAGCGGGTGTATTCGCCGGTGGCCGAGGCCGCGGTGGCGATGGGCAGGAAGCCGGCCGCGGTAACCAGCGTGCCGGAGAGCATGGGCATGGCGGTGGAGGTGTAAGCGAAGCTCGCCGCCTTCACCCGCTCCCAGCCCTGCTCCATCTTGGTGGCCATCATCTCCACCGCGATGATGGCGTCGTCCACCAGCAGGCCGAGGGCGATGATCAGCGCCCCCAGCGAGATCTTGTGCAGGCCGATGTCGAACAAGTGCATGAACAGGAAGGTGATCGCCAGCACCACCGGAATGATGATGAGCACCACGATGCCGGTGCGCAGGCCCAGCGACAGCAGGCTCACCGCCATCACGATCACCACCGCCTCGATCAGCACCTTGACGAAGTCGCCCACCGAGGCGCGCACCGCCCGCGGCTGGTCCGCCACCCGCTCCAGCTTGATGCCTACCGGCAGCTGCCGGTCCACCCGGCTCACCGCCTCGTCCAGATGATGGCCGAGGGCGACGATGTCGCCGCCGTCGCGCATGGAAACGCCAATGCCGAAGGCCTCCTGGCCCATGAAGCGCATGCGCTCGCCCGGCGGATCGGCGTAGCCGCGCTTCACCTCGGCGACATCGCCCAGGCGGAAGGCGCGGCCGCGGGCGCGGATCACCGTATCGGCGATCGCCTCCAGGCTGTCGAACTGGCCGGTGGGGCGCAGCCAGATACGCTCGTCCCGGGTCTCGAAGAAACCGGCGCCGGCCTTGGCGTTCTGCTCCTGCAGCGCGGTGACGATGTCGGTGAGCTCCAGGCCGAAGGTGGCCAGCTTGGTGTTGGACAGTTCGATGTAAACCCGCTGCGGTTCCTCGCCGAAGAAGCTCACCTTGGCCACGTCCGGCACCCGCAGCAGTTCGCTGCGGATGGCCTCGGCATGGCGCTTCAGCTCCGCCTGGGAAACGCCCTCGCCCACCAGGGCGAAGATGTTGCCGTAGGTATCGCCGAACTCATCGTTGAAGTACGGCCCCTGCACACCCTCCGGCAGCGTGCCGCGCATGTCGCCTATTTTCTTGCGCACCTGGTACCAGACGTCCGGCACCTGCTTCGGCGGAGTCGCATCCCGCGCCAGAAAGAAGACCTGCGCCACGCCCGGCTTGGAGAAGCTGCGCACGAAGTCCAGCTGCGGAATTTCCTGCAGCTTCTTCTCGATCTTGTCGGTGACCTGCAACTCCATCTCTCGCGCGCTGGCGCCCGGCCAGTCCGCCCGCACCACCATCACCTTGAAGGTGAAGGGCGGATCTTCCGACTGCCCCAGCTTGGTGTAGGACGCCAGGCCGATCACCGTCAGCGCGATCAGCAGGAAGAGCACCATGGACGGATGGGACAAGCCCCACTCCGACACGTTGAAGCGGTGCCGCCGCTCCAGCGGCGCCTTGCCACCGCCGCTCATCGACGCACATCCAGCGCCACCGGCGCGTCTTCCGCCACCGGCCGCACCCGTTCGCCCTCGACCAGCTTGTGCACGCCGACCACCACCACCCGGGCGCCCTGCGGCAGGCCGCTGCCAACCACCACGCCATCCTCGCGGAAGCTGGCGACTTCCACCGGCACCCGCTTCACCACGTCGCCCTCGCCCACCAGCCACACCACCTGGCGGCCATCCACCTGGGTCACCGCCGGCGAGGGCAACACCATCTGCCCAGCCGCGCCGCGCAGGAAACCGACGCTGGCGGTGGAGCCCAGCTTCAGCCGCTCATCCGCCTGCGGCACGCTCACCCGGACCGCGTAAGTACGGGTTGCCGTATCCGCCGCCGGCGCCACTTCGCGCACCTTGCCGGCATAGCGCTGCTCGGGAGAAATCCAGGAACGCACCTCCACCTCCGCGCCCGGCGCCACCGCGCCCACGCGGGACTCCGGCAGGTAGATCGCCACCTCCCGCTCGCCCGGCCGCGCCAGCCGCATCACCGCCTGGCCGGCGGCCACCACCTGGCCGGCCTCGGCCGTCACGCTGGTGATCACGCCATCGGCATCCGCTTCCAGCGTGGTGTAGCCGGTCTGGTTGTTCGCAGTGGCAGCTTCCGCGCGCGCCTGGCGCACTCGCGCCTCCGCCGCCTGCAGCGAAGTGCGGCGGCTATCCAGCGCCGATGCGCTGATGAAGTTCTGCGCGCGCAAGCCGGTCGCCCGGTCGAACTCCGATTTCGCCAGCGCCAGATCAGCCTCGGCCGCGGCCACCTGCGCTGCCGCCGCGCCGGCCGCGAGCTTCGCATCCTGCGGGTCCAGCCGCGCCAGGGGCTGGCCGCGCTTCACCTGGGCGCCGACATCCACCAGACGGGCGACGATCTTGCCGGCGATGCGGAAGCCCAGATCCGTCTCGTAGCGCGCCCGCACATCGCCGGTATAGACCTCGGCCGCAGCGGTGCCAGCCGCAACATCCAGCGTGCGCACCAGCACCGCCCGCGGCGGCGCCTCCGCCTCGGGCGGCTTGGAGCAGCCCGCCAGCAACATCGCCACAGCCAGCGGCGCCAGCAGCGGCCGCAGTCGTTTCATCGTCATCGTTGTTCTCCGTCGGGCTTCTTGCCGGCGCACAAGCCGTGCAGCACCAGATCGATATGGGTTTCCACGTAACAGTCCGGATCCACGCCCGCGCCGCACAAGGGCGCGATGGAATTGCGCCAGGTGGCCAGATGGATGAGCGGAGAAATCAGCAGCGGCGAAATCACGCTCAGCTCTACCGGCCGGAACACGCCGCTGGCAATGCCGCGCGCAACACCGGTCTGCAGCAGGGCCACGCCGCGCTGTATCACCGCGTCGTTGTAATAGCGCGCCACTTCGGGAAAGTTGGCCGCCTCGGCAAACATCAGCTTGGGAATGCCGCCATAAGCCGTGCTGCCGATCTGCTCCCACCAGCCGCGCAGAAAGCCGCGCACCAAACCCACCGGGTCATCGCCGAACTCGTCCAGCAAGGCCTCGCCCGCCTCGATCGCCGGCAGCACGCCCTCCTCGATAGCCGCCTTGAACAAGGCCTCCTTGCTATCGAAATAGAGGTAAAGCGTGCCCTTGGAAACCCCGGCCCGCGCCGCGATCTCATCCAACCGCGTCGCCGCGAAGCCCTTCTCCACGAACAAGGCCAGCGCCGCCGCCGTCAACTCCTGCGGCCGCGCATCCTTGCGCCGACGCCGTGGCCGGGTCTCACCCCCAGCCTTCGCCGCCGCATCCGGAAGGACTTTCCCCGCCTTGCCCGCCACGCCATCCCCCTGGCTACGCCATGGATTTAATTACTAACCAGTCAGTCATTAAAGACGAAGACACCGGACAGGCGCAAGAAATTTCTTGCCAGCCCCTCCTCTGCCCGCCGGGACTTACGTTAGTTAGATGTGGAGCGCGGCTGAACCCGTACGGAACGACTGATGAGCGGGTACTCGATGGCACAGGCGGAGCGGGCCTTGCACCGGCTCCTCCGCGGGCCCCCAACCGCCTCACCCAAGCCTTCGAGTTGGTCCGCCCGGCACGATAAAGGCATCCGCTTGCGATATACGTCCGTAAGCGAATCCCCCTGTCGCCACGAACAATGCCCGGCGGCCCCACCCAGACTGGATGATGGGGATCGGTTTCAAGCCGTTTTTTCAGGCCTGCTCACCGCATCGCTCCCGCGATCCACACCCCCTTCACCTGCATGTACTCCTCCAGTTGCTGCGTGCCGGATTCGTGGCCGAAGCCGCTCATCTTGTAGCCGCCGAAGGGCAGTGCGGGGTCGAGGACGTTGTAGCAGTTGATCCACACCGAGCCGGATTGCAGCCGGCGGGCGAAGGCGTGGGCGCGGCCGACGTCGCGGGTCCATACGCCAGCGCCCAGGCCGTAGGGCGAGGCGTTGGCGCGGGCGAGGACTTCCTCGGCGCTGTCGAAGGGCATGGCGGAGAGCACCGGGCCGAAGATTTCCTCGCGGGCGATCCGCATGTGGTCGGCAACGCCGCCGAACACGGTCGGCGCGAGGTAGTTGCCGGCGGCCAGGGCGGCGCCAGCCGGGCGCTCGCCACCGGCGAGCAGGCGGGCGCCCTCTTCCTGGCCGGCGGCGACGTAGCCGCGCACCCGCTCCAGTTGGCGGGGCGACACCAGCGGGCCGATTTCGGTGGCGGGGTCCAGGCCGGGGCCGACCTTGAGGCCGGCGGCGTAGCGCGCGACGGCGGCGACGAAGTCGTCATGCACCGCGCGCTCGACGAACAGCCGGGTGCCGGCGCTGCAGACCTGGCCGGCGTTGGCGAAGGCGGCCCAGGTGGCGGCCGGCACCGCGGCTTCCAGGTCGGCATCGGCGAAGACGATGTTGGGCGACTTGCCGCCCAGTTCCAGCGACAGCCGCTTCAGGTTGCCGGCGGCGGCCCGCATGATGGCCTGGGCGGTGGGCACCGAGCCGGTGAAGGCGATCTTGTCCACGCCGGGGTGGGCGGCCAGCGCGGCGCCGGCATCGTGGCCGTAGCCGGGCACGACGTTGAGCACGCCCGGCGGCAGGCCGGCCTCCAGCGCCAGTTCGGCGAAGCGCAGCGGCGACAGCGGCGCTTCTTCCGAGGGTTTGAGCACCAACGTGCAGCCGGTGGCGAGCACCGGGCCGGCTTTCCAGATGGAGGCGATCAGCGGGCCGTTCCAGGGCACGATGGCGCCGACCACGCCCACCGGCTCGCGCACGGTGCAGGCGAAGATGTCGCTGGCGGTGGAGGGCGTCACCGTCTGGCCGTAGAGCGCGGTGGCCATGCCGGCGTAGTAGCGCAGCAGGCCGAGCAGCCAGTCCTTGGCGCCGCGGGTGTGGCGGATGGGCGCGCCCATGTCCAGGGTGTCGAGGATGCACAGTTCCTCGAAGTTGGCTTCGACCAGATCGGCCAGCCTGAGCAGGATGCGCTGGCGTTCGGCCGGGCGCATGCGGCCCCAGGGGCCGTCGAAGGCGGCGCGGGCGGCGGCGACCGCGCGGTCGATGTCTTCACTGCCGGCGCGGGCGACAGTCGCCAGCCGCTCGCCGGTGGCGGGGTCGTGGCTGTCGAAGGTCTGGCCTGATGCGGCCTGCGTCCATTCGCCGCCGATCAGTAGCGGCTGGGGGCCGGCGCCGAGGCGACTCTTGATGGCGGCGATGAGGGTGGGGTCAGGGGCATTCATATGTGGAATTCCTGCGGAAAGCGAAGCTGAAGGGCGTTGAGCCATCACGGCTCGGCATTGGCGGGGACCGAAACGGGTGGAGCAAGGCGGCTGGAGGCATTGATCCGGTCATCAAACGGGCTGCGACGTTGGCCTCTGAGACTTTCCATTTCGCCCCGGGCAAGCGCTTCGATCTCGTTCAGGAGGGCTTGGCGTTGACGACGCCAGCCCTGAACCTGTTTGTGTATCCCGCTACCGGGTCGGCAAGCCGGAAGCAGCCAAGACAACCCAGGCGACATCTGCGCCAGCCAACCGTGGGCAAGGAAGAAGCCCGGGACAGGCCGCGCCCCCTGCCGCCCGGACCGTTCAAGCCGCCGCGGCAAGGCGGGCGAAACCTTTTTCGAGGTCGCGGATGAGGTCGTCCGGGTCTTCCAGGCCGGCGTGCAGCCGCAGCGCCGGCCCGGGGTCTTTCCACTCGGTGGCGGTGCGCAGCGTCGCCGGCCAGGTGGGCACCACCAGGCTCTCGTAGCCGCCCCAGGAATAGCCCATGCGGAAGAGTTCCATGTGGTCCAGCATGGCGGCGAGCTGCGCCTGCGAGCAGGGCTGCAGCACCGCGCCGAAGAGGCCGGAGGCGCCGTGGAAGTCGCGCTTCCACAGCGCGTGGCCGGGGTCGTCGGGCAGCGCCGGGTACATCACCCGCGCCACTTCCGGGCGCTGCTGCAGCCAGCGCGCCACATGGGTGGCGGTTTCCTGGTGGCGCTTCATGCGGATGGGCAGGGTGCGCAAGCCGCGCAGCGCCATGTAGACGTCGTCCGGGCCGCCGCAATAGCCGGAGGCGGAGGCGGTTTTCTTGACCGGGATGAAGGCGGCCTCGGTGCACACCGCCACACCCAGCATCAGGTCGGAGTGGCCGGAGATGTACTTGGTGGCGGCGTGCAGCGACACATCCACGCCGTGGTCCAGTGGGCGGAAGCACAGCGGCGAGGCCCAGGTGTTGTCCATGATGGTGGTGATGCCACGCGCACGGCAGGCGGCGGCGATGGCCGGCACGTCCGCCACCTCGAAGGTGAGCGAGCAGGGCGACTCCAGGTAGACCACCTTGGTGTTCGGCCGGAACAGCGCGCGGATGCCGTCGCCGATCAGCGGGTCGAAATAGCTCACCTCGACGCCGAAGCGGATCAGGAATTCGTCGCAGAAGGCACGCGCCGGGCCATACAGGCTGTCGACGATCAGCAGGTGATCGCCCGCCGACAGAAAGGTGGTGAGCGAAGCAGCGATGGCGCCCAGCCCGCAGGAGGTAACCACCGCACGGTAGCCGCCTTCCAGCGTGCTCACCGCGTCCTCCAGCGCGCGCGTGGTGGGCGTGCCCTCGCGGCCGTAGGTGAATTGCTCGAAGGCGCCGCCGGCTCGCTCGTGGCGGGTGTCGATGAGCTGCTCCACCGTTTCGAAGATGAAGGTAGAGGCGTGATAGACCGGCGGATTGACCACGCCATGGAAGCGCTCGGGGTGGCGGCCGGCGTGCAGCGCGACGGTATCGATGCCGTAGCCGGAGAGCCGGGGGTCGGCGCCGGGCGAAGCGGAAGGGGCTGGAGTATCGCTCATGCTCTCTCTGTTCTGGTCGTTTGGTTCTTTGGGTATCGGGTGTTGCTGATGCTGATAGCGCTCGGATAAGCCGGTCGCGGTGTTGCGTTGCGCCTGCCCTTCTGTTGGGAAGGCTGGGGAAGGCGGCCTGTAAGGAGCGGCTTCGCTTAGTCCAGCGCCGCTGCCCCCTCTCCCCCGGCCCCTCTCCCGCGAGGGGAGAGGGGAGAAAACCCTGCAGCTCGGGCGGGGTCTGGCTTCTGCGGGCGGCCTCGGAGCTCTATTTGCGCCACCCTTGTGCCCTGACCGCCGCGTCTCGCTGTGCTCCCTCCCCCCTCGCGGGGGAGGGCTGGGGAGAGGGGGCGCCCCACAAGGGGCGGCTTCACTACGTCCAACGCCGCAGCCCCCTCTCCCCCGGCCCCTCTCCCGCAAGGGGAGAGGGGAGAAAACCCTGCGACTCGAGCGGGGAGTGGCTTCTGCGGGCTGCCTCGGAACTCTATTTGCACCACCCTTGTGCCCTGACCGCCACGTCTCGCAGTGCTCCCTCCCCCCTCGCGGGGGAGGGCTGGGGAGAGGGGGCGCCCCGCAAGGGGCCGCTTCGCTACGTCCAGCGCCGCTGCCCCCTCTCCCCCGGGGGAGAGGGGAGAAAGCCGTGCGACGCCGGCCGCCGTTTCGGCTCTCGTCATTTGCGGCCTCTACACCACCGTGCCGGCATCCACCACGATGTCCTGCCCGGTGCACATTCGGCCGGCATCCGAGGCCAGATGCAGCACCGCGCGGGCGATGTCTTCGCCTTCCACCAGCCGGCCGAGCGCGCTGCCGGCGGTAAAACGGTCCAGTACCGCCTCGTAGCTCACGCCCTCGCGCGCGGCGGACTGCAGGAACAGCCGCGTCAGCCGCGGCCCGGCAACGCCGCCGGGCGACACCAGGTTGGCGGTGATGCCGTGCTCGCCCACTTCGCGCGCCACCGATTTCACCAGCCCTCGCAGCGCCCATTTGGAGGCGGCGTACAGCGCCGAGCCGGCCACACCCTTATGGCCGTAGGTACCGCCTATCACCACCACCCTGCCCTGCTTGCGCGCCACCATGGCGGGCAGCACCGCGCGCAGCGCCAGCATCACGCCGAGCACGTTGATGTCGAAGCAGGCGTGGTAGTCGGCGGCATCGCACTCCCACACCGGCTTGCGCGGGCTGCCGACACCGGCCACGCACAGCAGCAGGTCCACCCGGCCGAAGCAGGCGAGTGCGGCCTGGGTGGCCACATCCATTTCGTCGCTGGTGGTCACGTCGGCCGCCAGCGCCAGCGCCTCGCGGCCCAGCTCGCGGATTTCCGCCGCCACCGCCTCGCCGGCATCGCGGTCGCGGCCGACCACCGCTACATCGGCGCCAGCCCGTGCCAGCGCCAGCGCGAGTTCGCGGCCCAGGCCGCGGGTGGCGCCGGTGATGAAGGCCACCTTGCCCTGCAGCGCGCGGGGCGCCATCGGCGCTTTGTCGGCCACCGTCATTTCCCGTGTTTCCATGTCAGTTGTTCCAACGTGCAGGGCGCGGCCCACAGGCGCATGAACCCGGCATCGCGCCGCCTGCCGGGCAGGCCCAGCACAGCGTGAAGTGCGTTCGCGGCAGAGCGCGCCGGGCCCATGGAACAGCTGGCGGTACAGCGTCGAACCGCCGCGAACGCAGTGGGCACGGAGGCGCGGGCGCTTTGGTCTGAATGGCAGCGTTCATTTCGGTTTGCACTTCGGCTTGCATCGCGATCAGCGCGCCCACTCGATCACCGCCACCTCGAAGGCGATGGTGAGGGTGAAGAACACGTAGGCGGCGCTGGTACTGGCCAGCACCGCCGCCCACATCAGCGCGAAATCCTGGCGGGCGTAGGCATCCAGCATCAGCGAGCCGAGGCCGGGCGCGCCGGACAGCCATTCGGCGAACATCGCGCACAGGATGGCGGTGCCGGCGGCGATGCGCAGGCCGGTGAAGAGGTAGGGCAGCGCGCAGGGCAGGCGCACCTTGAACAGCGTCTGCCAGAAGCTGGCGCCGCAGGTGTGCATCAGCTCCATCAGGTTGCTGCTGGGCGCCTGAAAACCCTTTTTCGCCGCCAGCATGATCTGGAAGAAGGTGAGCAGCACCACCATGCCGACGGTGTTGCCCTGCTCGCGGCCGAACACCAGCACCAGGATGGGCGCCACCGCGATCATCGGCACCGTGCGCATCAGCAGGATCAGCGGCATCACCACCCGGTCCAGCAGCGGACAGGCGATGAAGGCCATCGCCAGCAGCGTCGCCAGCACCAGGCTGATCGCCATGCCCAACAGGGTGGCGAACACCGTCCAGCCCACCGCGCCAGCCAGCTGCGCGCCCGCCTTCGCCATCGCCGCGAAGCACTGCGCCGGGCTGGGCATGAGATAGGCCGGCACCGCGAACAGGCTCACCAGTGCCTGCCACAGCAGCAGCGCCAGGCCCAGGCAGGCGAGGTAGTTGAGCAGCCGCGCCAGCGTTACCCGCAGCGGCGCCGGCAGGCCGCGGCCCAGGGTGGCGCGGCGGATGGCGCCGAGCGCGGGGCTGCCGCGCTTGCTCAGGGTCACCGCGTTCATCGCGCCGCCCTCCCCGGCCGGCCGGCAGCCGGCGCCGCATGCCGCGCGTGCAGGTGGAAAAGCCGCTTCATACCGCCTCCCCCTCGCGCAGGTCGGCCGGCAGCGTCAGCCGCTCCAGCAGGCAGACGTATGCGTAGGCGGCGGTGGACACCACGCAGGCCAGCAGCACCGTCGCCCACAGGCGATCCACCTGCAGGCCGAACATCGCGTTCAGCATCACCACGCCGAGGCCGGATTCCGCCCCCGTCCATTCGCCCACCAGCGCGCCCAGCAGGGCAAAGGGCGCGGTGATCTTCATGCCCATGAAGAGGTAAGGCAGCGCGCCCGGCAGCGCCAGCAGGCGAAAGCGCTGCAGCGGCGTGGCGGCAAGCACGGTGAACAACTCGGCGGTGGTTGCCCGGCTGGTGTTCAGCCCCTGCACGAAGGCGATCAGCAGCGGAAAGAAGCACACCACCGCGGTGATCGCCACCCGGGTGGACAGCGACAGCCCCAGCCAGATGATGAGCGCCGGCGCGATGGCGATGATGGGAATGCTGTTGAACACCGCGCCCACCGTCAGCACCGTGCCCTCCAGCGACTTGTACAGATAGGCCGCCGAGCCCAGCGCCAGCGCTACCGCCAGCGCCAGCAGATAGCCCCAGGCGGCGGCGAACAGCGTGGGCGCCATCTCGCCCAGCAGCGCGCCGTACTCGCTGCCCAGCAGGCGCAGCACCGCCGAAGGCCGCGCCACCGTCAGCGGCAGCCAGCCGGCGCGCGCCGCCGCCTCCCAGCCCAGCAAGGCGGCCAGCAGCACCAGCGCCGGCGGCAGCAGTTGCGCGGCGCCACGCCGCAATATCCCGGTCTCACGCATCCTGCAGCATCTCCACCATGTCGCCGAACAGGCTCTTGCGCGCCCGCTCCACCAGGGCGACGAAGTCCGGCTCGCCGATCTGCGACAGCCGGCGCGGGCGCGGCAGATCCACCCGGATCTCATCGACGATGCGGCCCGGCCGCGCCGCCATCACGAAAATGCGGTCGGCCATCAGCACCGCCTCCTCGATGGAGTGGGTCACCATCAGCGCGGTGGTGCGCGACTCCGCCCAGATGCGCAGCAGCTCCAGGTTCATGCGGAAACGCATGATCTCGTCCAGCGCGCCGAAGGGCTCGTCCAGCAGCAGCATCTGCGGCGAAGTCACCAGCGCGCGGGCGATGGCGCAGCGCTGCTGCATGCCACCGGAAAGCTGCGACGGCCGCGCATGCTCGAAACCCGCCAGCCCCACCAGCTCCACCAGCGCCTGGATGGCCGCCGGGTCCACCGCGCGGCGCCCGCCTACCACCTCCAGCGGCAGGCGGATGTTCTCGCTCACCGTGCGCCAGGGCAGCAGCGTGGCGTCCTGGAACACGAAGCCGATGTGGTGCGCCAGCCGCGCCTTGCGCGGCGCCTCGCCGGCCACGGTGATGCGGCCCGCCGAGGGCGACACGATGTCCGCCACCATGCGCAGCAGCGTAGATTTGCCGCAGCCGGAGGGGCCGATCAGGGCGCCGAACTCGCCGGGGGCGAGGTCCAGGCTCACCGCCTCGAGCGCGGTCACGCTGCGGCCATCGATGTCGAAGGTCTTGCTGATGTTGTCTATTGCCAGGGCGGCCATCGTCGCGTCCGTGAAATCGTGGAAGGACGCGCCGGGCGCGCCTCGTCGGAATCAAGACTAACCAATGGCCGGCCCCCGGGGAGATGCCATTTCCGCGCCGCCACGGGGCCGGTTTGGCTACGCCCGCGCGGCCCTGCCACACCAGCGCTCTGCAGCCATGCGCCCCGCGCCGGGCCTTCTCCCCACGCGCCCCTGCCCTGAAGCCGCAGCGGGGTTCAGATTCGAGTCGACAGCTTCCGAATTCCCTCTGCAAGCCCAGGCCCTCTTCCCAAGGCCCAATAAACTCAAAATGCATATTGCAATAAACAAGCTCGCCACGGGATAATCATGCCTTCAGCATTATCTCAACAACCCCTGGACAAAAAATGTGCGTAATCCGCAAGCTTGTCATTGCACTGGCGTCAAGCTTGGCTATCGATTCAGTTCAGGCTGAGACCTTCACCATTCCAGATCTACTCAAGGACTTTACGGTAACAGTCACCGCCACTTGCGATGCATGGGAGTGCGAAGGTCCGGCCAGAATCAGATTGACGGCCAAGGGAAAGAAAGCCTCCCAGATCCTGAGAACCCCCGACATTGCGAGTCAGCTGAGCAAAACCGGCGATTTTCCATACAGCACCGATGCCTCATCCCACCAGGATGAAAGCGCGATCGTCGCTGATGATTTCAATTTCGACGGCTTCACGGACATCGCGCTAAGAAATAAAAGGAATGCCGCATACGGCTTATCCTCATATGACATTTACCTTCAAAATCCTCGTAGCCGCCAGTTCTCGAAAAGTGAAGAACTAACCGAACTGGCAACAGGGAAAATGGGATTGTTCTATGTCGACAAGGCAAGCAAGAGCCTGATTGCCTATGAGAGAAGCGGCTATACCTGGTGGCAGACAAGTCGATATCGATCTGGCCCAGGCAAAAACCTCATCCTGTTGAGCTCAGAAGAAGTTGATGTATCGCACGATGGTAACTACGCACGGGTCACGACCTACTCCCAGTCCAGCCGGAAATGGGAAACCCGCACAGTCTCATGCCCTTCGGACGGCTACTGCTAAACCAGGCACGAAGCGCTGAATCCGCAGACGTCGGCAGAACATTCCCACTCAGCACGAGAACTGCCTTGCCCAATTCAACGAAAGAAAGCACGATGGCCCGCCCAGTCATATCACCGCGAGCCATCTGGAAAGCAGTCCTGTACATGGGCGGCACCTGGCTCATTTGTGTGCTCATTCTCATGGACCTTTGCCTCAGCTTTGGCGGAGGAGGCCATAGTTCATGCCAGAGCACATTCAACTACCCGGAAATAGTGGCGAACCTAGCCATGATGGGAGTGTTTTATCTACCTCCGCTTACCCTGCTGGTTGCCGGGATTGCATTGATTGCGACATTAATTGCCGTATTCAAAGGTGAGTGACGCCAAATTCGGGGCGGGGACGGTCACCGTCCTGTTTACGCTCAACAAACCATGGCAAGTTCTGGTCCTGTACCGTCGCTTAAGGAAACCACCGGATCAAGCCATTGTTTCGTAAAAGGCGTCAGCGGCTGGTTTCTGCCCATCGCCCACCAAGCTCAGCAGCATCCTGCTCCTCAAGTGCCAGCCGGAGTCGAAATGCGGGGCATCCCTACTCCGGCCAGTGCCAATACTCACCCTCAGCCTTATCAGAACGCTCTGGCAGGAGGCGATACTCAAGGCCCTCGCCAGGCAGTCAGCCGCTCAACCCTTCTCGACAATCGGCATCATCGCTCCACAGTCATCCCTGAGCAGCAAGCGCAGCGCTCTGACGCCAACAGGCCCACCCCGATTGTGCTCACAACCGCCTGATAGACCAGACCACTCTCAGACGCGGCGACCAGCGGAAACTCACTGCACCGCATCGCCCAGCAGGGGCCCTGCCCAAGGTGCCTTCATGCCAACACAATCTCCAGGACAAGGCCAGACACCAATAGATCCAAACTGATGCCTCATTACCGCGAGATGCGGCGCCTGGTCGCTCAAGGCCGGAAGACCTCATAAGCCCCGCGCCGCCTCCATAACCCATTCGGTATGATCACTGATCACTACCTTCAGCTTCTGCTCCAAAACCATCTCCCTGAGCAACGCCTACGGCTTTTCCGCCAGTGGGAGGCCCACGGGACTTCCCCATGCCATCTTCCTGCAGATGGCTCCTATGGGCTTGCCGCACTCACAGCAAGCACACCGTAATGCTGAACTTGATCAGGCCAACCGGTGCGGCAGGCATCTCTGTGAGCCGGGAAGCAAGGCCCGGGACAAGCGAGTGCTGCGTGATCAACTGCTGGCGGAAGCAATGTCGGGCGCGGGTATTTCTGTCGATCACCGCTACTTCGAGTCGCTGCGTGCCTGTGCACGCAGCACCGGACTGCCCAAGCGCCAGAGTTCCAGCTAGTCAGCCCGCTCCATCACGATCTCCTGCGCCCCTTCCCACAGGCACTTCAGCCCCAGCGCGCGCAGGTTTTCCTTGCCTTCGACGATGGTCAGGAAGTGGTTGCCCGCGAGCTGCCCCAACTTGCTGGAGAAGGAGCAGGCGCCGTAGGCCAGGATGATCTCGGTTTCGCTGTAGCCGCCGGGATACCACAGGATGTCGCCCACCGAGGGGTGGCTGGTGTGGTTCTCGAAGCCGACGCCGAGCTGGAAGTCGCCTAGCGGCACCCAGCAGCCTTCGCCGCTCCAGCGGACGTGGATGAGCTTCTGGCGGTAGGGCAGCAGCTTGTCGAAGGCGGCGACGGTGAGCGGTGCGTCCGGGTGGGTTTCGGCGATGAAGTCGAAGCCGCCGGCGTGGATGGCGATGCGGCTCATGCGGCGTCTCCCGCGGTGGCGGCGGGCGGGGCGAACCACTTCTCCACCACCGGCGGCGTCCACGCCGCCATGGCGCTTATCAGCGCGTCCGGGTCGGCGTCCAGCAGCACCATGTCGCAATGCTCCTGGCGCAGGAACTGGGCCTGGGCCATGTGCTGCAGCAGGGCGCGCAGCGGGTCGAAGAAGCCGCTGACGTTGAGGCCGGCGCAGGGTTTGGCCTGGTCGCCGAGCTGGGTCAGGGTGGCGGCTTCGAACAGTTCTTCCAGCGTGCCCAGGCCGCCCGGCAGGGCGATGAAGCCATCGGCCAGTTCGGCCATGCGCGCCTTGCGCACGCGCATGTCGGCGACCACCTCGTGGGCGCTCAGCTGCGGGTGCAGGTGGCCCTTGGCGGCGAGGCGTTCGGTGATGACGCCGTGGGCCTCGCCGCCGGCGGCGAGCACCGCGTCGGCGATCACGCCCATCAGGCCCTTGTGGGTGCCGCCGTAGACCAGGCGGATGCCGCGCGCCGCCAGGCAGCGGCCGAGCGCGGCGGCGGCTTCGGCATAGGCCGGCGAGTTGCCGAAGTTCGAGCCGCAGAACACGGCGATGCTGTTCAACCCCATCCTTCCTCCTTCTGCTGCGCGTAGAGCGCGACGACATCCGCCGGGGTGGCATCCGCCGGGACGCCCGGCGGGGTGGCGAGTATCGCGCGGGTGGCTTTGTCGGTGTTGCGCGGCTGCGGCGCCGGCATGCACTGCACCGGCTTGATGGAGCGGCCCCAGCCGGCGGCGTCTTCCACCAGCTTGCCTTCGCGCATGACGAAGCGGCCGCGCACCAGGGTGTGCACCGGGGTGCCCTGCACCGGCCGGCCGTTCCATGGCGACAGCTTGGCGATGGTGTGCAGCTGGCGGTTGGAGAGCACGCCGCAGCGGCCGAGGTCGACCAGGGCGATATCCGCATCCGCGCCAGTTTCGATCACGCCCTTGCGGCCATACAGGCCCCAGGCCTTGGCGGGGGCGACCGCGCTCCAGCGCACGTAGTCCATGAGGCTGGCGCGGCCCTTGTTCACTTCGGAGAGCATCAGCGTCATCTGCGTTTCCACGCCGGGGAAGCCGCAGTCGCAGTTCCAGATGTCGGCGCCGGTCTTTTCTTCCGGCGCGTGCGGGGCGTGGTCGGTGGCGATCATGTCCACCGTGCCGTCGAGCAGCGCATCCCACAGCGGCTGGTTGTGGCGCGGCTCGCGGATGGGCGGGTTCAGCCGCAGCACGCCGCCCAGGCGCAGCATGTCGTCGGTGTTGAGCAGCAGGTACTGGGGACAGGTTTCCACCGTGATGTCCACGCCGCGGCGCTTGGCCTCGCGCACCAGCCAGAGGGCGTCGGCCGAGCTCTTGTGGGCGATGTGCACCCGCGCGCCGGTCCATTCGGCGAAGTGGATGATGCGGCTCACCGCTTCGATCTCGCACACCTCCGGCCGCGCCGCGAGGTGGGCGAGCGCGTCGTGGCGGCCGGCCTCCTGCATGCGCTGGCCGCGGCGGGCCATGATGGAGGAGTTCTCCGCGTGCACCACGGTGCGGTAGCCCAGCGGCGCGAGGATCTCGAAGGCTTCCAGCAGGGCGCCGTCGGTGGGCGCCGGCAGGTTGCCGAAGGTGTTGCCGACGAAGGCCTTGAAGCTGGTGGCGCCATGCTCGATCAGTTCTTCCAGCCGTTCCACGGTGTCGTCGCCGAGCAGCGCATGGATGCCGAAATCCACATAGGAGGCTTCCGCCGCCTTCAGCTTCATCCGCAGCGCCTCCACCGTGCCGGTGGCCGGCTTGGTGTTGGGCATGTCGAACACGGTGGTGACGCCGCCGCAGGCCGCCGCCGCCGAGCCGGTCTTCCAGGTTTCCTTGTGCGGATAGCCGGGGTCGCGGAAATGGACGTGGCTGTCGATGGCGCCGGGCAGCAGGTGCAGGCCATCGGCGCGGAATTCCTCGCGGCCGGCGGGCATCAGGTCGTCATGGCCGACGGCGACGATCTGGCCGCCGTCGATGGCCACCGAGGCCGGCACGATGCGTTCGGGCGACACGACAAGGCCGCCGCGGATGACCAGATCTACTGTCGCCATGGGGCACCCTCAGGAAACAAAACTCTGGCAGTCCTCATACGATCACCCCGCCATCGACCACCAGCTCCTGGCCGGTGATGTTGCGGCCGCCGTCGCCGGCGAGGAAGCGCACCATCTCCACCACGTCCGCGGTTTCGCTGGGGCGGCGCAGCACCGCGCCCATTTCGGTGATGTAGCGGTCGATGGAGGTCTGCACATCCACCCCTTCGTCCTCGGCGCGCTTTTCCCAGCCGGCGCGCATGCGGTCCACCGCGATCGGGCCGGGGGCGATGTAGTTCACGGTGACGCCGTAGCGCCCCACCTCCAGCGCCGCGCTGCGGGTGAGGCCGCGCAGCGCCCACTTGGAGGCGGAGTAGCTGGAGCGGCCGGCGCGGCCGCGCATGCCGTGGTTGCCGCCGATGTTGATGACGCGCCCGCGGCCCAGCCGGCACATCACCGGCAGCAGGTGGGTCATGGTGAGGAAGGGACCGCGCAGATTGGTCGCCATCACCGCGTCGAAGTCGCTCGCCGCCAGTTCGCCCACCGGCACGCCCACCGGGCCGGGAATGCCGGCCACGTTCACCAGCAGGTCGACACGGTCGCCGGACCATTTGAGGAAGGTCTTCATGCTGGCCGCCACCGCTTCCTCGTCCTGCAGGTCGCACACCAGGATGCAGGCGGCGCTGCCGAGCTGCTTCACCCGCTCGGCCACCGCCTTGAGCGCGTCGGCGCGGCGCCCGAGCAGGGCGACGTGGTAGCCGTCCACCGCCAGCGCCAGCGCCAGGTCGGCGCCGGTGCCGCTGCTGGCGCCGGTGACCAGGGCGATCTGGCCGCCGCCATTCATGCCGCCGAATACGATGTCATCCATTTCAGGCCACCTTTTCGAAGTAACGGGAACTGACCTGCGCCTGGCTCTTGTAGATCGAGATGCCGGCCTCGGCCGGGAAGGGCAGCTTGATGGGGTTGGGTTCGCAGCGCGCGGTGCTGATCTCCGGCCCGGCGACGAGGCGGCTGTTGTACTCCGCCCAGTCCACTTGGTAGAACAGCGGGAAGGCGTCCGAGGCGGCGTATTCCAGGAACAGGATGCGGCGCGGCTGGCCGGAGCGGTTGGCGCCGGAGCCGTGGATGGTCATCGGGTGATGGAAGGACACCGTGCCCGCCGGGCCGGTGAGCGCCTGCGCCTGCGACAGGTCGAGGCCGTCGCGCACCACGTCCACCGCGCCGACGAAGTTGTTGCGCTCGTTGTGGTGCTCCAGCAGCGGGCCGAGGTGGCTGCCCGGCAGCACCTGCATGGCGCCGTTCTCCAGGCTCACATCGTCCAGCAACACCGAGGCCACGCAGGTGGACATGTTGGTATGCGGGGCGAAGGCCCAGTCCTGGTGCCATTCCAGCGGCGAGCCGACACGCGCCGCCTTCATGTTCATCTTGGAGTGGGACAGGCGCACGCCCTGGCCGCACACCGCCTGGATGAAGCCGAGGATGCCGGGGTGCCTCGCGAGGTCGAAGAAGTAGGGATGCACCCGGTGCGGTTTCTTGATGCGCTGGATCTGCGGCGCCTGCGCAGTGGAGCCATCCTCGAAGTCGAACACGCCGTCGTCCTCGGTCTTGCCGATGGCGCCGGCGCTCACCTCGTCGGTGATGGCGCGCAGGGTCTGCAGTTCCTCGGCGCTCAGCATGTTGGGCACGACCACATAGCCGTCCCGTTGGTAGTGCTGCAGCAAACTGTTCATGTCCATGGGATTACTCCTGTTGCCCGCCGGGGCGCGGCGCCGTGGCTGGCGCGGCCGCCGGTTCCTGGGTGGTATGTGCGGTGATCCGTACGGTGGGGTGGATGGAAAGCGCTGGCGCATGGCCCGGCCCCCAGCCCGCCGGCGCGCCGACGACGTCGGCGATGGGCAAGTCGGTGACCAGCATGTGCGCCTTGTAATGGGTGATGCACAGCGGCAGCGCCGCCCGCAGCGCGGCGAGCTGGGCGGTGGCGCCGCAGGGCCAGAACACCGGCAGCTCGTCCGCCCGCAGCGTGGTGAGACCGTGGCCGCCGTAGGGCCGGGCGAGGTCGTCTATGCCGATGGCGGCCGGCGTGCCGAGGTGGATGGGCGCGCCGTGGAACTGCGGGTGGCGCGCCGAGACGATGGTGGCGCGGATGGCGTCGGCGGCGGTGAGCGCCCGCATCGACACCACCAGCGGGCCGCCGAAGCGGCCGGCCGGCACCGTTTCGATGTCGGTCACATACATCGCCGACACGCCGCCTTCGTCCAGGTGGCGCAGGCGCACGCCTTCCACCTGCAGCACGCGTTCGAAGGAGAAGGAGCAGCCGATGGCGAAGGCGACGAAATCGTCGCGCCACAGTTCGCGGATGTCGGCCGGCGTGGCCGCCAGCTTGCCGTCGCGGAACACCATGTAGCCGCCGACGTCGCGGCGCAGGTCGAGGTCGGCCGCCAGTTGCGGCATGCCGACTTCGCCCGGCCGGCTGCGCGCCAGCAGCGGCAGCGCGGCAGCGTTGTGCCGGCAGTAGGCCTCGAAGGCATCCGCATGCTCGGCCGGCAGGATCATCAGGTTGGCCTGCACATGGTTGCGCGCCACCAGATTGGTGAAGCCGCGGAACTCGCCCTTGCGGATGGCGCGGCGCAGCGCCGCCGGGTCGTCCATGCCGGCGGCGGGCGGCAGCGGCCCGCGCATGAAGGAATCGCCGGGGATCATGGCAGCACGAACTCCACGGTGACGGTGAATTCATGCGCGCCCTCGCCCGCCCACAGTTCCGGCGGCATCGCCGGGTAGCGGCCGCCCTGCACGATAGCGAGCGCCTGGCGGTCGAGAATGCGCGAGCTGGAGCCCTTCTCCACCTCGGCCGCGGTCAGCCTGCCGCCGCGGTCCAGCGTGAAGCGCACCACCACCGCGCCCTCCGGCCGCTGCCGGCGTGCTTCGCCGGAGGTCGGGTACTCGGTGATGCTGCGGATGTAGCCGCGCAGGCGGGCGACATAGCCGGCCTCCAGGCTGGCGGTGCTGGGCCTGGGCGGCTGCGGCGCAGCCTGCGGCTGGGGCGGTGGCTGCACCGGCTGCGGTGGCGGGGGCGGCGGTGCCGGCTGCGGCGGCAGCGGAATCGCCGGCTCCGGCAGCGGCGCGGGCGGTGGCGGCGCCTTGGGCGGCGGCGGTTTCGGTGTCGGCTTGGGCGGCAGCGGTTTCGGCTCCGGCGGCTTGGGCGGCGGTGGAGGTGGTGGTTCGGGTGCCGGCGGCGGCGGTTCTTCCAGCGCCACGCTGATGCTGACTTCCTCCGGCGGCGGCGGTGTCACCGCGCGCGTCACCGGCGGCAGCGCCAGCAGCACGGCGGCGGCGCCACCGGTGAGCAGCAGCGCCGCGCCGTTGAAGTAGCGTTCTATCGGGTCGCGCGCCATGCTCACTTGGCCTTGGCGATGATGGATGCCGCCGGAATGCCGGCTTCCTTGAGCAGGTCGAGCGCGTCCACCAGCTTCTGCAGGTTGGCGCCGCCGTCGCCGGCGATGATGACCGCCGGCTTGTCGTCGCTGGCCGCCATGGCGCGCAGCCTGCCGACCAGCGCGCTGGCTTCGATGGCCTCGCCTTCCAGGTAGTAGTGGCCCTCGCCGTCGATGGTGAGGGTGAGGCGCTTGGGCTCCTTGATGCGCTCGGTCTGCGCCGACTGCGGCAGATCGACCTTGAGGCCCAGGGCCGGCAGCACGTTGGTGCTGATGAGGACGAAGAAGGCGAGCAGGAACATCATCACGTCGATCATCGGGATGATCTCGATGCGCGCCTGACGCTGCTTGCGTTGGGGGAAGACTCTCATGCTGGTATCCCGTTCCGTGTTGCGCGGAACGTGACCGGCGGCGTCGGCAGCCCGCCGCCGGTCACGCGCCCGTCATGCCGTGGTCTCGAGCAGGAAGCCCTTGAAGTCCTCGGTGATGCATTCGCCGATGCGGTGCAGGATGTTGTGGCCGATGAGGCCATACACCGCGGTGCCGATGCCGATGGCGGTGGCGAACAGCGCCGAGCCGATGCCGCGGCTGACCGCCCCCGGATCGGACACCCCGCCGGCGGCGAGCGCGTTGAAGGTGTCCATGATGCCGAGGATGGTGCCGAGCAGGCCCAGCAGCGGCGCGGCGGTGACGATGGTGTCCAGGATCCACAGGCCGCGGTTGATGCCGCCATCCACCCGTAGGAAGAGCGCCGCCGAGAGGTCTTCGATGCGGCTGCGCGGTACGCCCGCGCCGCGCTGCACTTCCACGTACTCGGCCATCGAGCGCGTCAGCACGTCCTTGCCCGGCGGCAGCTCCGGCAGCGGGCGGGAGGCGTCCTTCGCCACCGCCGCCTCGATGGCGCGGGCGATCTTGCGCCGGCTGCTGCCGAGGTAGCCGTAGTAGAACAGGCGCTCGATGATGACGAAGGTGAGGATGGCCACGCACACATAGAGCAGGTCGATGGTGATGGCGTGCAGCAGATCCTGGTCGATTGCGAAGCTCATCTCAGAACCCCGTGGCGAAGGTGAGGACGGCGGTGAAGCTGTTGCCCACCAGGTAGCTGGGCGCGGTGCCGGCCACGGTGGCGCCGCCGACGCTGGTGGTGGCATTGGCGTTGAAGGTGGGGCTATACACGCCCGAGAGGTAGCGCTTGTCGAACAGGTTGAGCAGGTTCAGGCGCACTTCCGGCCGCTTCAGGAAACCGGCGCTGTGGAAGCGGTAGCCCAGGGTGGCATCCACCGTGGTGTAGCTCGGGATCTTCTGGTCGTTCATGAAGGTGGCGTACTGGGAGCCGACGTACTTCACCGCCAGGTTGGCGAACTCCGCGCCGGTGTCGTAATCCAGCGCCGCCGCCGCTTGCCACTTCGGGCTGCGCACCGCGTTCTTGCCCTTGGTCGGCAGCACGTTCCCGCCGGTCTCCAGGTCGCTGAGGATCTCGGTGTCCATGTACTCGGCGGAGAAGTAGGGCCGCAGGTTGTTCCAGGGCTTCAGGCCCATCTCGAAATCGATGCCGGTGGCGCGCTGCTTGCCGCCGTTGATGGGCTGCGACAGGCAGGCCGGATCGCACACCGAGGCGGAGATCTGGCGGTTCTTGAACTGGTAGTTGAACAGCGAGGTGGAGAGGTTGAGCAGCGAACCGTGGTAGCGGTAGCCGATCTCGAAGGCGGTGGATTCCTCGGAAGGCTGGTCCGGGTTGGCGCGGGTGGAGGTAGCGCCGGTACTGGCGTTGTAGCGCGGGTAGAGGGCGGCGGCGCCGAGCACGCGGTAGCCCTTGCCGGCGCTGGCATAGACCTGGTGGCCATCGCCGAACTGGTAGCGCACCGCCAGGGTGGGCAGGGTGGCATCCCGGTTGGCTTCGGTGTCGCCGACGTCGTTCGGCACCTTGTTCACACCCTCGCGGGTCACCAGCAGGCGCTTCACGCCGACGTCCAGCTTCAGGCGGTCGTCGAGGAAGCTGATGGTGTCGCCGACGAACAGCGCCTTGAAGCGGTCGCGGGTGTCCTGGTACCACTGGTAGATCTTGCGGCCGTCGGCGGTGCGCACATAGTGGGATTCGCCGGTGTAGTCGCTGGGCGTGCCGTCGGCGTCCATGGTGCTGTAGGGGCGGTACAGCTCGTCGCGGGAGTACTGGTACCAGATGCCGGCGACCAGCTGGTGGTTGTTCCAGGTGTAGTCGCCCTTCACCGTGATGCCGTAGCGCTTGTTGTCCTCGAAGATGGGTGCATACACCAGCACGCCGGTATCGGTGGTGGTGCCGTTGCCGTTGAGGTCCACCGCCTGGGTCTGGTTGCCGTAGGCCACCGAGCTTTCGTTGAGCACCGTGGCCGCGCCGGAGGCGCCGTAGCCATAGAAGAAGTAGGGGGTGACGCTGAGGCGGAAGTCATCCGACAGCACGAACTCGCTGGGCGCGGAGATCAGCAGGTTCTCCCACGGGTTGCGCATCTGCTTGTAGTAGCTGGTGCGGGTGGCGGTGCTGGTGGTGTCGTAGCTGTCCAGGTAGTTGGTCAGATCGCCTTCCAGGCCATCGGCCTTCCACTGCGCCAGCGTCGGGTTCTTGTACACGTCGCGCAGCATCTTGGTGTAGGTCATGGCGAGCTTGGTCTTGCTGCCACCGCCCCAGTCCTTCACCAGCGCGGCGGCGAAGTGGTCCTTCTGGTCCTTGCCGGGGCCGCGGAAGTGGTCGGCCTCGGCATGGGAGTAGGAGAAGAAGGCGCGCATGCCGCTGTCGCCGATGTCGCCGGTCTCGTAGCGGAAGAAGGCGCGCTTGAAGTTGTCGGTGCCGATGGAGAAATCCACCAGGCCGCCGCGCACCTTCTCCGGGTTGTGCAGGAAGAGGTCGACCACGCCGCCGGTGGCGGTGACGTTGGGCGAGGCGAGGTCGGCGGTGCCCTGGTTGAGCGTCACCACGTCGGTGTTCTCGGTGTCTATCCACTGGCCGGGGAACACCGACCAGTTGGAGGCGACGTTGAGCGGCATGCCTTCGAAGTTGAAGCCCATCTGGCCGCCTTCCAGGCCGCGCACCGAGATCAGGCCTTGGTTGAGGCCGTAGGCGTCGCCGGCGGCGGCGTTGGCGCCGGGCGAGAGCTTCATGATCTGGAACACGTCGGCCGAGGGCTGCTGCTTCTGGATGAAGTCGCGGGTGACGGAGCTTTTGGCCTTGGGCACGTCTTCTTCCACCATCAGGCCGCCGGCCACTTCCTTGCGGGTGACGCCGGTGGCGGTGGGGGCGTCGAGCTCGTCGCCGGTGCCGCCGCTGGCGCCTCCGGTGGCACCGACGCGGCCGATGTCGGTGGTGTCGCCGGTGGTCTGCGCCAGGGCTGTGGTGGGCAGCACCGCGCCGGCAAGCAGACAGCTGATTAGCACTCGATTCTTCATCCTGGACTCCATGAGCAAGATGGCAATGAACGGGGGTCGGGGGGCGCGGGACCGGCTTCGGGAAAGGGTTGGCCGGTCATCCGTCGAAGGGCAGATTAGCGGCGATGGGGGAAGCGCACGGGTGCTCTTTTTGCGCTGCGGCATGACCGAAAGGTCTACGCAAAAACGCTTTGCAAACAATGGCTAGCAGCAGGCCTGCGAGCATGGGAAAGGCCAGCGCCGGCAGCCCGCGCTTCCCTTGCGGAAGGCGGGCGTCGATGCGTTCGGCATCGTCGGAAAAGCACCTGGCGGACGTTCTCCGCCAGCGCGGCGCCAGGCGCGGGCCGGCCTCAGTCAGTGGCCATGGCAGCCCGCCTGGTAGTAATCCTCCACGCCGGCCCGCAGGCGGCCGATGCGGCCTTCGTCCGGCGGCGCCAGCGCGCGGGCGGCACGCGCCAGCGCGGTGAGTTCGGCCTCCAGCGCCGGCAGGTCCACCCCGCAGGCGCGGCCGCCGACCGCCACCGCGCGGCCGCCGATGTAGAGGGCGGCGATGTCTTCGGCGCGCATGCGCGTCAGCATCAGCGCCAGCCACTGGTCGCGGCCGGGGGCGAGGCAGTCGCGGCTGAAGCGGCGGCTGTCCAGCAGCAGCAGGTCGGCCGGCGCGCCGACGGCGATGCGGCCGCCGCCATCGTCGCCGAGCACGCTGCGGCGGCCATCGACGCAGGCGGCGCGGAACAGCGTGCCGGCGTCGAAGTCCGGCTCGCCGGCGCTGCCGCGGTTGAGCTGGCGCAGCAGGCGCATTTCGCGCAGCAGGTCGTCGTCGTCGTCCAGGCTCATGCCGTCCATGCCGATGCCGAAGCGCAGGCCGCTGGCGCGGAAGGCGCGCACCGGGGCGACGCCGGAGCGCAGCCGCAGGTTGGAGGAGGCATTGGCGGCGACGATGACGCCGCGCTCGGCCAGCAGTTCGCACTCGGCCGGCGTCAGCCATACCGCGTGGGCGACGGTGAGGCGCGAGCTGAGCAGGCCGATGGCGTCCAGGTGGGCGATCAGCCCGTCCGCGTAATGGGCGTCCGCCCACTCGCGCTGGTAGCGCGTTTCCAGCAGGTGCATGTGCACCCGGCGGCCGCTGTCGGCGGAACCCTGGGCGATGGCGGCCAGGGTGGCGTCATCCACCCACTGCGGCCCCACCGGGCAGTACTGCAACTGGAAGCCGTCGTGCTCGAAGGCGGCCGCCTGCTCCATCAGCGCCAGGTTCTCCGCCAGGCTGCGGCCGCCGGCGCGCATGGCGCGCAGGGCCTCGTGGTCGCCGGGCGGCACGCGCCGCAGCAGATGGTCCAGTTCGCCATACACCACCGCGTTGCGGCCGGCGAAAGGCAAGGCGAAGGCGATGCGCAGGCCGACGTCGGCGGCGGCCCTGGCCACGCCCTGCGCCTCCTGCAGCAGGCGGTCGCCGCGCTGGGTGTTGTGGCAGTGGTTGGCGATGCCGGCGCCGCCTTCCACCATGCGGCCGAAGGCCACCACGGCACGCAGCCAGGGATCGACCAGCGGCTCGCGGGCGAGGCCGGCCAGCCAGGTTTCGAGTGCTTCGTCATGGGCGCCGAAGGCAGCGCTGCGCAGGCCGCGGCCGTGGTCGTGGGCATTGGCTGGCGCCGGCAGGGCGATCAGCGGCTGCACCCCGGGAGCGTCCCCGGGCAAGCCATCGGCCAGTGGCGTGAGCGCGGCGATGCGGCCGTTCTCCAGCCGTATCTCCGCCGGGCCGTCGAGGCGGCCGCTGGCAGGGTCGGCCAGCACCGCCGCCACCCGCAATACGGTGGCCGACGCACTGCCGGCCGCGGCCCGGGCGGCGCTGCTCACAGCATGGCCCAGCCGCCATCCACCGGCAGATCCACGCCGGTGATCTGGCGCGACACGTCGGAGGCGAGGAAGAGGCAGGCGGCGGCCACGTCCTCGTCCTCGCTGATGCGGCGCAGGGCGTAGTCGGCGGCATGGCGGGCCACCGCCTGTTCTTCGCTGAGGCCCTCGCGCTTCATCATTTCGGGAATGACCTTGGTGCGGAAGCGTTCGCCATCCACCATGCCGGGCGCCACCATGTTCACGTTCACATTGAAGGGGCCGGCCTCCAGCGCCACCGACTTGGTCGCACCACGCAGCCCCCACTTGGAGGTGGAGTAGGCCATGCGGCCGGCGCGCCCGCGCATGCCGAAGGTGCCGCCCACATTCACGATCTTGCCGTAGCGCTGCTCCACCATGCCGGGCAGCACCGCATGCATGGTGTTGAAGCAGCCGGTGAGGTTGAGCTCGAGGATCTGGTCGAACTCCTCGCGGCGGGTGGTCCAGGCCGTGCGCCCCAGCGGGCCGGTGCCGCCGGCCACGTTCACCAGGATGTCGATGCGGCCGTAGGCCTCGATGGCGGCGGCTGCCAACGCTTCGGTCTCGCTGCTGCGGGTGACGTCGCACTGCACCTGCAGCACCTGGGCGCCGAGGGCGCGCGCCTGCGCCGCCACCTCGTCCACCGCCGCCATGTCGCGGCCCGCCAGCACCAGGCGGCAGCCCTCGCGGGCGAAGGCCAGGGTGATCGCCGCACCCATCCCCTTGGCCGGGCCGGTGATCACCGCGACCTTGTTGCCGAGTTTCAAATCCATCCGCTGCTCTCCGTGGGGTGCCAGTGCGCTGTCGCGCACCGGTCGTTTTCCGAATGGGCACCAAAGTTGCAGTGCACTGCCCAGGCCGGCAACGCCGCGTTCCTCCCCAAGGACCCGCGCGCATCGAGACCGACCGCAACAAAACGATACGTGACTGGCTTGCGCGGGGATGTGCCAAAACCGCATCCCCTCGTTGCCCTTTTAGAAACTGCGCGCCTCCCGCCAGGGCGGTGCGTGGCTTCCTCAGCCCCAGGAGAATGAATTGGCCTTCAGGAACATGCGCGTCTGGCGCTATCTGGAAGAAGTGGTCAAGGCGGGATCGGTGCGGCATGCGGCGGAGCGCCTGTATGTCACCCCGTCCGCGCTGTTGCGGCGCATACAGGACATCGAGTTCGACCTCGGCACCCCGCTGTTCGAGCGCAATGCCTCCGGCGTGCAGCTCACCGCCGCCGGCGAGCTTTTCATCGGCTGGGTGCGTACCCAGAACGCCGAGCTGCAGCGGGTGTGCTCGCAGATCGAGGAGCTTTCCGGCCTGCGCCGCGGCGAGATCCGCATCCACGTCAGCCAGGCCGCCGCGCGCAGCCTGCTGCTGGAGGAAATCAACCGTTTCCGCGCCCAGCACCCGCTGGTGAAGTTCAAGGTCACCGTCTCCGACCATGACACCGCGATGCGGGCGATGACCCAGTACGAGACCGACCTCATCCTCGTCTTCCGCCCGGTGCACGCGGCCGAACTGCAGCCGCTGATGTCCATCGGCCAGGGCATGGTGGCGGTGATGGCGTACGACCACCCGCTGGCGGAAAAGGAGGTGCTGCGCCTGCGCGAATGCCTGCAGTACGACATCGCCCTGCCGGACACCAGCTTCTCCGGCCGCCAGGTGATAGACGAAGTGCTGTCGCGCGGCAGCGCGCGGGTGAACCCGGTGATGGAGGCCAACTCCTTCGAGCTGCTGTCCGACTTCGTGCGCCACAGCAACGCACTGACCTTCCAGATCGACATCGGCGCCCGCCTGTGGCGCGACGATCCGACACTGGCGGTGCGCCCGCTGGACAACGTCGACTCCGCCCACGGCCCGCTGGTGCTCGGCCAGCTACGCGGCCGCAACCTGCCGGTGGCCGCCGCCAAGTTCGCAGAACAACTGGCCCGGCGCCTGGACGACATGCGCAGCCTGCCCCTGGCCGGCGGCGACAGCGGCGCCCCCCGCGGCAAGCCGGCCGGCGAAGGCAACGATGCCGGCGACGACCGCGCCCCGCTGCTGCGCACCGCCTGAGCCCGGCAATACGCCCCCTGCACTCATGTGGCACACCACTCTGGTGCAGGGGTTCCCCGGACGCACTCCCACGGGGCAGAAACCGCCCCGCCGCCGCCATGCCATCCGGCTGAAACCGCTCCAGGGCCGGCAGGGCGCATCGCTTTTTTCGCACGCAGGCGTAGCCCAAAAGGCCACGCCCCTCGCACTGTCGCTCCCCTAGCATCCAGACCGGAACCGCCCCGCGGCCCGAGGTCCCCCGCCTTCACCGCTGCAGCCGTCGTGGCACGCCGCCCATACGCCACTTGCCACTCGATGGCCCGACGGAACCCGGCCCGCCCCCGCACCGGCCATTCCCCTTCCCGACTGGACACCACCAGGGCGCTCAGGATGAAACGTCCACCGGACAAGCACGGTTTTTCCCCCTCTCCCTCGCGGGGGAGGGCCGGGGAGAGGGGAACGCCCCACCGGGGCGGCTGCCTGTCAGTTCCGCGAGCGCTGCCCCCTCTCCCCCGGCCCCTCTCCCGCGAGGGGAGAGGGGAGCAAACCCTCCCCGCGACCTGCCGGAACACTCAGGCGTATGCCGCCGCCAACGCTCCACCTCATCGCCACCAGAAGATGAAACACCCGTCGGACAAGCGCGGTTCTTCCCCCTCCCCCCTCGCGGGGGAGGGCCGGGGAGAGGGGGACGCCCCAACGGGGCGGCGGCCTGCCAGCTCCGCGAGCGCCGCCCCCTCTCCCCCGGCCCCTCTCCCGCGAGGGGAGAGGGGAGCAAACCCCGCCACGCGACCTGCCGGAACACTCAGGCGTATCCCCCATGCCACCACCAACGCTCCACCCCATCGCCCCCAGAAGATGAAACACCCACCGGACAAGCACGGTTCTTCCCCCTCCCCCCTCGCGGGGGAGGGCCGGGGAGAGGGGGACGCCCCACCGGGGCGGCTGCCTGCCAGTTCCGCGAGCACGGCCCCCTCTCCCGCAGGGGAGAAAACCACACCACCAGACCCGCCGAAACACGCAGGGATATCCGTCATGCACCCAGTTCCCCATTCCGCCGACGATGCACCGGAAGACCCCACCCGCCGTCAGTTGCTGAAAGCCAGCGGCAGCCTGCCGCTGCTCGCGCTGTCGCCCACACTGGCCGCCTGCGGGGCACTGGCGCTGCGCGACGCGCCGCCGCCCGCCACATCTCCCGCAGCCCCCACAACGGAAAGCGCAGGCCTGCCCTCTTTCCCACCACCGCCACTCACCGGCAGCCTCCCGGTCACCCTCACCGAAGGCACCAACCTCGCCTTCGCCCTGTCGCCAGACCGCCGCACCCTGGCGCTGGACCTGCAGGGCCTGCTGTGGACGCTGCCGCTGGAGGGCGGCGAAGCCCGGCGGCTCAGCGGCGACCTGGACGACATCGCCCGCCCGGCCTGGTCGCCGGATGGCAGCCGCATCGCCTTCCAGTCCTACCGCAGCGGCGGCTTCCAGCTCTGGAGCGTGCGCGCGGATGGCAGCGACCTGCGCCAGCACACCGACGGCGAATACGACAGCCGCGAGCCGTGCTACTCCCCGGACGGCCGCGAACTCGCCTTCGCCTCCGACCGCGGCGGCCAGTACGCCATCTACGCGCTGGCGCTGGAGAGCGGCGCCATCCGGCTGGTCGCCGACAGCGACGGCGAGGACAGCGAGCCAGCCTGGAGCCCGGACGGTCGCCACCTCGCCTTCTCCAGCAGCGGCCGCATCCTGGTGGCGGACGCGCATCCGCCGGCCGGGCAGGCGCAGGCGCCACATGTCGCCGTGGCCGGGCCCGGCGCCAGCGCGCCGGCGTGGACGCCGGACGGCGGCGCCCTCGTCTATCGCCTGCTCGAAGGCAGCGGCCGCGACCTGCGCGCCAGCCGCCTGTGCCGCAGCCGCATCGACTGGCAGCAGCCGGACGACGGCAGCCCGGCGCGCGCCGGCTGGCCCTACCGCGTCGCCCTGAGCGAGGCCGGCGAAGACGTCTTCCCCTGCGCCGCGGCCTGGCTGGACGCGCAGGAAGTGCTCTACGCCGCCGACGGCCGCCTGCGCCGCCGGCAACTCGCCGCCACCAGCGGGGGCGACACCAGGGCGGCCAGCACCGACATCCCCTTCTCCGCCCGCCTCGCCGTCACCCCGGCCGGCGGCTACCCTCGCCGCTACCGCGACTTCGACGACAGCCGGCCGCGGCCGGTGAAGGGCATCGCCTTCCCGCAGAGCTCGCCGGATGGCAGCCGCATCGTCTTCGGCGCCCTCAACCAGCTCTGGCTGCTGCAGGTCGGCACCGCCGCACCGCGCCGCCTCACCCACGACGGCTACGGCAAGACCTACCCCGCCTGGGCGCCGGACGGCAAACGCATCGCCTACGCCTGCGATCGCGACGGCAACTACGACCTCTGGCTGCTGGACGCCGACAGCGGCGCCGAACGCCGCCTCACCCGCAGCCATGTGCCGCTGAAGCAGGCCGCCTGGGCGCCGGACGGCCAGCACATCGCCTGCGCCGGCGAGGACGGCCGCATCTACCTGGTGGACGCCCACAGCGGCGCCATGCGCCCGCTGCTGCGGCAGACGGTGTGGTCCGGCCGCCCCAGCTGGTCGCCGGACGGCCGCTTCCTCGCCTACGCCGCGGTGCGCCCCTACGGCGCCCGCTACCGCGAAGGCCTCAACGCCATCCTGGTGCACGAGCTCGCCACCGGCCAGGCGCACTACCACCTGCCGCGCGCCGGCAGCGGGGTGGACGTGCGCAACGCCGCCGGCCCGTGCTGGTCGCCGGACGGCCGCCACCTCGCCTTCATCATGGAACGGGTGATCTGGCGCCTGCCGGTGGCCGCCGACGGCAGCCCCGCCGGCGAAGCCGAAGCCCTCAACGGCGAGGACAGCGACGCCCTGTGCTGGACACGGCACGGCCGCGCGCTGGACTACCTGCACCACGGCCGCCTGCGCCGCCTGCACCTCGCGTCGTCTTCCACCACGGGCGACGGCGCCGGGCAAGGCCGCATCGAGGACATTCCCCTCGACCTCGGCTGGCAACCCGCCTGGCCCACCGGCACCACCGTGATCCACGCCGGCCGGCTCTGGGACGGCCGCGCCGACCACTACCTGCGGGATGTGGACCTCATCCTCCACGGCCACCGCATCGCCGCCATCGAACCCCACCGCGCCGAACGCAGCGGCGTGCGCTGGGTGGACGCCAGCCGCCACTGCGTCATGCCCGGCCTGATCGACATGCACACCCACCGCGAGATGGGCAACCAGCTCGGCGACCGCGAGCCGCGCATCTTCCTCGCCTTCGGCGTCACCACCACCCGCGGCCTCAGCGACAACGCCTACCTCTTCCTGCAGAACCGCGAGTCGGTGGAAGCCGGCGCCCGCATCGGCCCGCGCCACTTCGGCACCGGCGAAGCGCTGGACGGCCGCCGGGTGTTCTACGACAACATGCACCCGCTGCGCGACGAAGCCGCGGTGGCGCGCGAAATGGAGCGCGCCCGCGCGCTGGACTACGACCTGATCAAGACCTACGTGCGCCTGCCGCCCGCGCTGCACCGCCGCGCCACCGCCGGCGCCCATGCGCTCGGCATTCCCATCACCTCCCACTACCTCTTCCCCGCCGCCGCCTTCGGCGCCGACGGCTACGAGCACATGGGCGGCACCAGCCGCTTCGGCTACTCTCGCACCGGCAGCCAGACCGGCGTGCTCTACCAGGACGTGCTCGCCCTCAGCGCCGCCGCCGGCTTGTGCCGCACGCCCACCGTGTTCGGCCTCGAAGGCCTGCTCGGCGACACCCCGGAACTGGTGCTGGACGACCCGCGGGTGCAGACCCTGTTCCCGCCCGCCGAGCGCGCCGCGCTGGAAAAGGCCGCCCGCGGCGGCCCCTACCGCCCGCTGCCGGCGGTGGTGCGCCAGATCGACGCCATCCGCCGCATGCTCGCCGCCGGCGTGCGCATCGTCAGCGGCAGCGACTTCCCCATCGTCGCCGGCGGCATCTCGCTGCACCTCAACCTGCGCGCCATGGTCCGCCACGGCATCTCCCCCGCCGACGCCCTGCGCAGCGCCACCAGCGTGCCCGGCGCCGAACTCCACCCCGAGCTCGGCACCCTGGCCGCCGGCAAGCTTGCCGACCTTGCCATCGTCGACGGCGATCCGCTGGCCCGCATCGAAGACGCCGCCGCCATCCGCGCCGTCATGGTCGGCGGCCGCCTGCACACCGTGGAAGAGCTGATCGCCCCCTACGCCGGCAAGAACACGCTACCGCCAGCGCCCGAAGCCCGGGCCACCGCCCACGACCGCCGCTACGCCAGCGCCGAAGGCTACTGGTGGCACGATCCAGACTGGGTGGCGGAGGTAAGGCGGGCGTGCTGCGACGTGGGGTGAGGCCGGGAACGGTGCGGGGCGAAGGCAAGAACACCCCGCCACTCACCCCTTCTCAGTCAGCCCTTCCAGCATGGCCTCCACTACGCCAGCGCCGACGGCTGGCTGGTGGCAAGTCCGGAATGGGTGGTGCAGGTGAGGCGAGTGTGTTGCAACATGGGTTGGCCGGGAAAGGAGTACGGCGCGACTCCGGGCCGTAGCGAGGTAGCAAGGCCGGGGCCGGTCACCCGGCTGCGCTATGCCGGGCGCCCACTCTCCCCTGCCAAGGGGGAAGGAGTCCCACCGACTCAACGCCCAACCGCCACCTCATACCCCAGCGCCGCGAAAATCCCCCGCCACTCCGCCTGCTGCCGCTCCAGCACCGGCTGCTGCCAGCGCTCCGGCCGCATGAAACCGTAGGGCGCGATCTGCTTCAGCAGCGTCATCCCCTCCTCCACGATGCGCGCCCGCTCCGGCTGCTTCTGCGCGGTGAACAGCACTTGCAGCTGACGCAGCTCCGACTGCATCGCCTCGTACTCCTCATCCGCCGGCGGCCGGAAATCCAGCGTCTGCTGCGCGATGGCCCGCGTGAAATAGCCATCGATCAACACCGCCGCATGCTTCACCTTCTCCCGCGCCGCCCGCTCCTCCGCCCCCGGCCCGGACAGCGCCGCAGCGATCTCCCCGCCCAGCCCCGCCAGCCGGCGCGCGGAGTCGCTGAAGGCGCTGACGCCACCGATGACGATGCCCAGGATGATCAGGCTGGAAATGAAGCGGTTGCTGCGCGCCCACAGCAGAAAGCGATCCACCCGGGTCAGGGAAGGAGAAGACGGCTCGCGGACCATAAGCGCACCTAGAACAAGACGGATATGACCAGCATAGACGCTGCACCACACCGGCAAAGCCCCGCTATCAAGCAGCCTCGACCCTTGCGGACCGATGCAATGGCGCTCCACGGAAACGGGCATCGCCCTGCATCGAACGGCCACTTCGCCACACACACGACGGAGGAAAACAGCCCTGCACCTCGCAGCCGGACTCCCGGACCCGCAAAGGCGGCGACCTAGCCCAGATCGCGCACGCCGGTCATTGCCGCTATGCGCCGGCGCAGTTCGGCGAGTTGAGGCGGCTCCCTCACCGCCAGCGCCCCCCCGGCCGGCGCGCCCGGTGGCCAGAACGGTGGAGCATCGGCAAGGTTCAGCCCCTCGCCGCCAGGCAGGCGGAGTTCAAGGCGGACGACCGGATTTTCCCGGTCCAGCTCGACTACGCTGCGGATGTCCTGCAGATCATCAAAATCGAAGCGCCGCGACGCACCGAACAGGCGGACGATCTCCAGACGTCGGCCACCAGCGCGAAACACGATCCGCCGCAGCCCGGCGAGTGCCAGCCCGCCGCCCAGCAGCAGCAAGCCGAACAGGCCGGGCAAGAGCCGCCCACTCACATCCCCCAGCAGCCAGACGACGAGCGCGCCGGCGGACAGCAGCAGGACAAGCCCCACCGCCAATGGTGGCCGGCCCGCGGACCACAGCACGATGTTCTCCCCGCTCCCGCCAGTCGCCATTCAGGACTCCACAGCGCGGGCAATCCGTACGCTGCCAACGGCAGCCTCGGCGCGGATGACCTTCAGGTGAGGGGAATGGCTCAACTGCAGCAGATCCGGCCCCAGCCAGCGCATGCCCAGCGGCGCCCCGCCACCACCGGACTCGGCAAGCTCGCCGGCGAAGACATTGCCGCCTTCATCGCCCAACGCCCCACCGGCGGGCAGCACCGACACCTGGAGAGACGCGCGGGTGGTCGCACCGCAATCCCGCTCGAAGACAAGCGCCTTCCATCGCCCATCCGGAGAAGGCGACTCGGCGACGACGGTGTTTGCGCACAGCGTCGGCAAGGCCACCAGAACCAGCACCGCCTCCAGACCGACCGTAGCGAGCTTCGCCAGATGTACCGCCAATGGATGCTTCCAGACACGCATACCGGCTATCTCCCGCAAGCGGCCACAGGGCGGGAACCAGACCGATCGCCACGGTGCGCCTCCCCCGTCGGCGAAATGGCCGCGGCCAGGCAGGGGTGGCAGATACGTTTGCGGAGCGGGCTGTCGCTCGGCAGCGGGGAGCGAGCGGCGCGAAAAGGCCGCATGCGGAAAGCGATCCCCGCCGATCACACCTGCGGGCAACACGAACAAGAGTTTCGACATCTGCGGCAATCGACGGTAAGACGAGGGGTGGAGACGAAGAGTGGAGACGAGGGGTTGAGAAGGCCAGCCGGAACAGTCCGGCGGAAAAAATGCGGATCGGATGATAAATCCAATGCCGATTTCCCATATGCATTTCCGCCCACGGTCGGCTAGCACCAGCCCCTGCCCTCACCGCAACAAGGCATAAACCCCCAGCGCCAATCCAAGCACATAAGGCGCCGCCAGCGCCCAGCGCAGGAAGCTGAGCCAGGCGGTGTTGTCGCGGTGGGCGAGCGGGCCGATGAAATGGCCCTTGGTGTCCTTCGGGTTGCCCAGCATGTCGCCCACCGCGATCCAGAGCGTCTTGAGGTTCTTCGACAGGCCGATCTCGAACACCAGGAAGAGCAGCGACAGGAAGATGCCGGCGCCGAGCAGCAGCGGCTCCGGCACCGGGTTGCCGCTCTTGTAGTACTGCCCGGCCAGCGCGCCAACGATGGACAGGTAGATGGGCAGCAGGATATAGCGCACGCCGCCGTAGTAGCGCAGCGTGGCCATGGTCTCCTGGTAGGCGCTTGCCTGCGGCACGGTGGCCTGGGTGGTTTCGCTGCGCGGCAGGCGGTATTCCAGGCTGACGACGCAGCCGAGCTGCCCGCCGGTCTGCCCGGCCGCCAGCGCGTCCAGCAGGCGCTGCTCCTGGTGCAGCTGGAATTCGGCGAGCTCATCCTCGTTCGCCGCGCGGGCGTCGACCACGAATCTGATTGGCATCCTTGTCTCCCTGGGCCGCCACCCCGGCCATCCTGGGAGCATAGGTGATGCCGGCGTGCAGTCCAGACGGGTTTGCCCGCAGCGGCGGGCTTCCGAGTCCGCGGGCGCTGCCAGCGGGGCAGCCTCAATGCCCCTCAATGCCCTTTTCGACGAGATGGTTACTACGACTTTCGGCACAGCATCCCGGCTCCCCGCGGCCCGGCCGCTGGTGTAGCATCCGCAGCACTTTGCCGGCCGGCTCGCGGCCTGGCGCACCGGAACAACGATATTCCTCCTATGGGCATGAGCCGCCGAACACGGATACGAAGCAGCTGGATGGCGCTGGTCGCCTTCCTCTTCGTCCTGTTCGCGCCCAGCGCCGCGCCCGCCTTCCTGCAGCGTGCGGACAGCCCGCCCTGGATGCAGATCTGCACCATGGACGGCCTGATGTCCATGCCCATGGACATGGGCGATGGTGCCGGCAAGGCCGACGGCCAACCGGCCGCCTCGGCCACCGGCCACTGTCTGCTGTGCTTCCAGCCGGCCACGCCGCCGAGCAATGAAACGCTGGCGCTTGCCAGCCTGCCGGTGCTCGGGGGCGATCCGCCGCCGCTCTTCTACCGCGCGCCCTATCCGCTGTTCGTCTGGGCCACCGCCCAGCCCAGAGCCCCGCCGCTGGCGGCTTGATCCCTCTCCACGCCCGCCGTCCGCCGCCGCATTCATCGCTGACGCGAACGGGTCCGCGGCCACTTTCATCCTCCGGGACATGGCAGTTCGCCGGCCTTGCGGCCGCAGCGCGAGCGGCTGTCCGCATCAGGCCACCCGCACGCCTGCGGCAAGCACCGCCGGCGTCGCCAGCCTGACCGGCACCCGCTAGCCCCACGCTGCGCACCCCCTGCGCCCGCGCGCTGCGCGCCGACCCCGCCTGCGTACAGAACACGCGGGCGCGCCGCCGGCCGCCCTGCCCCGGACACCATGAGCAGCAAGGATCATGTCCGACACCATCAGCTTCACCCGCTTCAGCCACAGCATCTGCCCTTCCACCCGCCCGGCTCTCGCCGGCCTCACCCTGAACGCCGCACTGCTGATCCTGCTCGCCCCCGCCGCCGCGCTGGCGCAGGGCAGCGAACGGACACTGCCGGAAGTCGTCGTCACCGCCAGCGAAGGCGGCGCCGCACTCTCGCTCAACGCACCCGCCACCACCGGCTCCACGCTGGGCCTCACGCCGATGGAAACGCCGGCCAGCCTGGATGTCATCAGCCGCGAGCAGCTCGAACAGCGCGGCGACCGCAGCCTCAACGACGCCATCACCCGCGCCGGCGGCATCAGCGCCATGGGCCATCCGGGCAACGGCGGCAGCGCCCTCTCCGCCCGCGGCTTCACCGACGGCACCTCGGTGATGCGGCTGTACGACGGCCTGCGCCAGTACGGCGGCATCGGCGTCACCTTCCCCTTCGACACCTGGTCGGTGGAGCGCATCGAAGTGCTGCGCGGGCCGGCCTCGGTGATCTACGGCGACGGCGCCATCGGCGGCGTGGTCAACGTCATCCCGAAGAAGCCGACGCGCGGCCCGATAGAGAACGAGGTGGAAGCCACCATAGGCACCCAGGGCACTGCCCGCCTGGGCCTGGGCAGCGGCGGCGCCATCGACGAGCGCTGGTCCTACCGGGTGGATTTGAGCGGCAGCCGCAGCGACGGCTGGGTGGACCGCGGCGACAACCGCGACGCCACCTTTTCCGGCGCGCTGCAGTTCGACCCCTCGGCGGAGCTCAGCCTCCGCCTCAGCCACGCCCACGGCTACCAGGAGCCGATGCGCTACTTCGGCACGCCGCTGGTGAATGGCCGCCAGCTGAGCGCGCTGCGCGACAAGAACTACAACGTGGCCGACGCCGACATCCGCTACAAGGACGACTGGACCGCGCTGGACGCCACCTGGACGCCCAACGCCGCGACCACCGTGCGCGCCCGCCTCTACCACGTCGAAAGCCAGCGCAACTGGCGCAACGCCGAGGCCTATGTCTACAACCCCGGCAGCGGGCTGATAGACCGCTCCGACAACACCGACATCCAGCACGACCAGCGCCAGACCGGCTTCACCGCCAACGCCACCTTCGACGGCCAGCTGTTCGGGCTGAAGAACACCGTCGCCGTCGGCTTCGACGTGAACCGCAGCCGCTTCCGCCACAGCAACAACACCTACGTCGGCAGCTCCGGTCCGGTCGATCCCTACGACCCGGTGCCCGGCGCCTTCCAGAGCAGCATCCCGACCATTCCGCGCTACCGCAACACCGCCGGGCAGCATGCCGTTTTCATCGAAGACCGCCTGGCGCTGGACGAGCAATGGACGCTGATCGCCGGCCTGCGCCGCGACCATGCCGACATCCGCCGCAAGGATCTGGTCACCGGCAGCCGCGCCTTCGACCAGACCTACGACGACACCGGCTGGCGCCTGGGCACGGTGTTCAAGCTGAACCCGGACCTCGCCCTCTACGCCCAGTACGCCGAAGCCGCCGACCCGGTGAGCGCGCTGCTGATGCTGAGCACCGCCAACAGCGCCTTCGACCTCGCCCGCGGCCGCCAGACCGAAATCGGCCTCAAGCAAGCCTTCTGGCAGGGCAAGGGCGAATGGACGCTGGCCGCCTACGAGATCGTCAAGACCGACATGCTGACCCGCGATGCCGCCAACCCGGCGCTGCGGGTGCAGGTGGGCCAGCAATCCAGCCACGGCCTCGAAACCAGCGTCGCCGCCGACTTCGCCGCCGGCTGGCGGGTGGAAGCCAACGCCGCGCTGCTGCGGGCGCGCTACGACGACTTCACCGAATCCGTCGGCGGCGTCGCCACCTCCCGCGACGGCAAGACGCCGCCCAACGTGCCGGAGCGCCTCGCCAACCTGTGGCTGAGCTGGCACTTCCTGCCGCAATGGACCGCCAACGCCGGCCTGCGCCACGTCGGCAAGCGCTACGCCGACAACGCCAACACCCTGAAGCTGCCCGCCTACACCACCACCGACCTCTCCCTGCGCTGGGACATGGCACGCAGCACCAGCCTGACGCTGAGCGGCTACAACGTGTTCGACAAGGCCTACTTCACCACCGCCTACTACACCGCCACCCAGTGGCTGTACGGACCGGGCCGGCGGGTCGAACTCACGCTGAACCACCGCTTCTGAGCACCAGCGCATGAAGCCCGCCGCCCGCGCCAGACGCCTCACCTACCTGCTGCACCGCTGGACCGGCATCGCCGGCTGCCTGCTGATGGCACTGTGGTTCCTCAGCGGCATGGTCATGCTCTTCGTCGGCTATCCCAAGCTCACCCCCTGGGAAAGGCTGGGTGCGCTGCCGCCGCTGGCGGCCGGGGGATTGCTGTCGCCGGAGGCGGCGCTGGCGGCGGACATCGGCGCGGCGGCAACCCTGGGCGCATCGGCAACCGGAGCGGCGGCGGAATCAGCGCAGGATTCCGCCGCCGCTCCGGGCGCGCAGCCGGCCATCCCACTGGCCACCGCCCGCAGCCTGGTGCTCACCACCATCGCCGGCCAGCCCCGCTACCTGCTGCGCCAGGCCGACGGCCGCTTCCGCACCCTGCAAGCGCGCGATGCGAACCCGCCCGATCAAGCAGCCGGCGAGCACGACGGCACAGGCAAAACCTCGCCCATCGAAGCCGCCCTCGCCGAAGCCCGCAGCACCCTCCCAGGCATCGCCGCCCACTACGCCGGCCAGGTCACGGAAGACCGCTGGACCCACTCCCGCGGCCTGGACGCCCACCGCCCGCTGCACAAAGTGGAAATGGAAAGCGGCGGCCAGGACCCGGCCGGTGGCGGCGAACTGGGCGCCGTCACCCTCTATGTTTCCGGCACCACCGGCCAGCTCGTGCTCGACGCCCCGCTCGCCCAGCAGCGCTGGAACTACCTCGGCGCCTGGCTGCACTGGCTCTACCTGTTCCGCGACCGCTCGGTCGATCCGGCATGGAGCTGGACGGTGATCCTGCTCTCCACCCTCTGTACCCTCACCACCCTCAGCGGCACCATCGTCGGCCTGTGGCGCTGGCGCTTCGGCGGCCGCTACGCCTCCGGCTCCCACTCGCCCTACCGCGCCGGCTGGATGCGCTGGCACCACCTCATCGGCCTGCTCTGCGCCGGCTTCGTCTGCACCTGGATCTTCAGCGGCCTGATGTCGATGAACCCGCTGCGCATCTTCGACCCCGCCGCCCCCGGCCCCAGGCTCGCCGCCTACCAGGGCGGCCCCCTGCCCCAGCCGCCGGCGCATCCCGCCAGCGGCGCGGCAGCCGCGAGCTTGCCGCAGCAAGCCGCCGCCCCCCCTGCCAGGGCGCAGTCACACCCGCCGGGCGACGCCAGCCCGGGCACCCTCTACCCCGCCGCCCTCGCCATCCGCCAGCTCCACGCCGCCGGCTTCGAACCGGTGGAACTCGCCTGGCGCAGCCTCGCCGGCCAGCCCTACCTCCACGCGCTGGACACCCTGGGCAACAGCCGCCTGCTGGACGGCCCGCCCGATGCCCCACGCATCCGCGAAACCTGGAGCGAAGCCGAAATCCTCCAGGCCGCCGCCCGCCTCTTCGACGCCCCCATCGCCCACCACCAGCGCCTCGACAGCCACGACGCCTACTACTACGCCCGCCACGCCGAAGCCATGAACGGCGCCCAGCCCCGCCGCCTGCCCGCCCTGCGCCTGGACTTCGCCGACGCCAGCCAGACCCGCCTCTACATCGACCTCCACAGCGGCGACATCGAACAAAGCCTCTCCCGCAGCCAGCGCGTCAGCCGCTGGCTGTTCTACTTCCTCCACAGCTGGGACCTCCCCGCCCTGCTCGCCCTCGGCAGCCTGCGCGACGCCATGCTGATCCTGCTGAGCCTGGGCGGACTGGCGCTGGCGGTAAGCGGTACGGTGATCGGGTGGCGGCGGCTGCGGCGCAATGGGCGAGGCGGCAAAAGCGAACGCGCCTCGCCGCAGGCGCGGCGCGCAGTACAAGACCAGTCCAGCTGAATGCCGGGGCGGCAGAGCACCTCCCCCGACATCAAAACGCCTTGGCCGCTTTGCCGAACTCGCGGTCCAGGATTTCCCGCCGCCGTTGCTGCCAGTCCTGTTCAGGAATCAGCTCGGCTTCGATGCCCACGGTATCGATCGAGAAAGTGCGCCCAGCTCCGTTCAGCTTTCCCTGCTCCTCCGCCGACTCCACACGCTGCGGCTGCTGGCCTTGCTGCAGCGCCCTGAGGGTCGTCCGCACGCCCTGGGTGCAAAGCACTTCCTGCGGCTTGCGCTCTCCCAGCGCCTCCTCGAGGCTGATCGCCTCCAGATAGGCCGAGATCCGCTCCTTCTCACTCATCGCGCTCACCCGCTTGATCATGGGCTGCAATACCTGCCGCGTTTCATAGCCGTAGATGACCGATTCGATGGAGGAGCGGTCGGCGCAGCGCGCGCCATCGACCCTGAGCGCCATCTTGGCGTGATAGAAGAAAACCGCGGCCTCGCGCAGAAAGTCGGCGCCCTTCTCGTCGCGCAAGCCATTCAGCATGTAGGCGTAGGCATAGGAGTAGCGGCCATCGGCGTTGTCCGACAGCACTTTCCAGCGCAGCCAGGTCACGTTGGCGTGCGTTTCCGCCCCGCTCTTCGGACTCATGGCGCTCCTGACAGCCTCTTCCCCCCCACCCTGGGCCGCAAGCCGATCCAGCTTCGCCCAGAACTCGGCCATCTCCTCGCTCTGCGGCCGGCTCCTCATCCTGGCCATCTCCAGCCCGGCCTCCTTCCAGCCGGGTATGCGCTTTTCAGTCATGAAGCGCCTCACGACCTCTTCATCCGCCGCAAGCGCAGAACCGGGCATCAGGCTGCCCACCATCGTGGCGACCAGCACGGCAACACGAACAGCCGCACCGGCCCACCACCCACGGTTCACGAAAACCCGCTGCATTTCCATCACTGCACTACCCCGCGAAAATCGCCTTACCCCAGCCACAAGATCAGCCAGCATGACGACAAAATCGTGGAGCATATCTCTTTTGACATAAGACGACATCAGCGTACGGTCATGACTCGCGGATCGCCAGCGCAGCAAAGCCAGCGAAGGAAACCCGGCCAACTCCCGATGCTGGGCGCAGCAATCAAAGGGCACAAAAAAGCCGGCATCCCGATCGGGATGCCGGCCATGGTCTTGCACAGGAGCAACTTCAACGCGCCGGATCGCACTCCAGCGGCATGCCACAAGGCGCGAAGCCGCAGAAGGGGGCGACGCTGCCGCCCTCTTCTTCCGCGCCGTGGGTTTCGGCGTTGCGCAGCGCCGTCACCGGGCCGGCGGCGGCGCTGTGGCGGAAGTCGGTGGCGACCGTCGCGGCTACCGCGAGCAGCAGCACCAGCAACACGATGCGCACGGTGGAGGCTGAAGAAGACGACGTCATCTCAATCCTCCAGCCCGAAGCAGCGCCGCGCCCGCAGGCCGGCCGCGGTGCCGGCGAAGGCCAATGCGAACCAGGCCCAGCCGTGCAGGCTGCCGGAGGCGATGCCGCTGAACAGGGCGCCGACGTTGCAGCCGAAGGACAAGCGCGCGCCGTAGCCCATCAGCAGGCCGCCGATCGCCGCCGCCAGGGCGGACTTCAGCGGCACCCGCGCCACCGGCGCGAAGCGGCCGCTGAGGCCGGCGGCGAGCAGCGCGCCGAGCACGATGCCGAAGTTGGTCACCGAGGTGCTTTCCGCCAGCACCGGCCCGGCCAGCGCCTGCGCCGGCATGGACCAGCTCCAGTATTCCCAGCCGGCCACATCCAGGCCCAGCAGGCCGGCCAGCTTGGCGCCCCACAGGTTGAAGGCGAAGGTGACCGACCAGGGCTGGCCAGCGAGCAGCAGGTTGGCGACGGCGAGCACCGCCAGCGCCACCGCCGCCCAGGCCAGCGGCCACTGGCCGCGCCACAGGCGCCGCGACACCGGCAGCACAGGCGCATCCGCCGGCGGCCTGCTGATCGCCGCCACCGCGCCGGTGCGCCGCAACTCCCAGCGCCGCGCCAGCCAGAACACCAGCGCCAGCGCGGCAAGCTGCAGCAGCAGCGTCGCCACCACGCCCAGATGCTCGGCCGGCAGCACCACGCCGTAGGCATATTGCTGCGACCACCAGGGCAGATGCGCCGTGCCCAGCAGCGCGCCGGCGATGAAGAAGGCCAGCGTGATCAGCATGCGCACGCTGCCGCCGCCGACGGTGAACAGCGTGCCGGAAGCACAGCCGCCGCCCAACTGCATGCCGAAGCCGAACATCAGCGCGCCGACCGCCAGCGACAAGCCCAGCGGCCCCACCGCGCCGGCCAGCGGCTGGCCGAGGAATTCGCCCCGCGCCAGCAGCGGCAACATGGCGATGCTGGCGAGGCCGATGGCCAGCATCTGCGCCCGTATGCTGCCGGTGCGGCCGCGCACGATGGCCGCCCGCCAGCCGCCGGCGAAGCTGAAACTGCCGTGGTAGAGGGCGAAGCCGAAACCGGCGCCGACCAAGGCCAGCAAGCCCTGCCGGCCATCCACCGCCAGCGCGCAGGCCAGCGCCAGCAGCAGGATGAAGCCGGCGGCCAGCAGCGCCACCGGCCGGTCTACCGCCCCCGCGGGGGCGGCCGGAACAGTCGCGACCATGGATCAGGACTTGGTCGGACCGTAACCCGGGTTCTCCCAGCCATCCCAGGCGCCTTCGAAGGCATCCACCTTCTCGTAGCCCAGCAGCTTCAGCACCGTGTAGGCCTGGGCGAGCTGCAGGCCGCCGCGGGCGAAGATCACCACATGCTTGTCCGGCGTCACGCCCTGGGCGGCGAACAGCTCGCGCAGCGCCTTGGCGCTCTTCAGCTGGCGGTTCTCGGTCAGGGTGTCGTTCCAGTAGACGTTCACCGAGCCGGGAATGCGGCCGACGACGAAGTCATCCTTGGGTCGCACATCCACCACCACCGTGCCCTTGCCCTGCTGCAGCTTCTTCACCTCCGCCTGGTCGAGGAAGCGCGGGCCGAGGGACTTGGCGTCGTGGGCGGCATCGCTGGCGAAGCTGAAGTTGGCCAGCTGCAGCGTCTGCGGCGCGCCGGAGCGGCTCCATTCGTCCCAGCTCTTGTCGTAGAACTTCACCTTGTTGAAGCCCAGATCCTTGAGGAAGAGGTAGGAGCTGGAGGCGAAGGCGCCGCTGCCGCAGTAGGAGACGATCTCCTTGTCCGGCGTCACGCCCTGGGCGGCCAGCTCGGCCAGCACCTCCTCGCGCGGGCGAACCCTGGAGGTCTTCTTGTCGAGGAAGTCGGTAACCGGGATCAGCTTGGAGGACGGAATCGCGCCATCTTCCGACGCGCCGACATAGCGGCCGTCGATGATCACCGTGTTGGCATCGCCGATGTGGCTGGCGACGAAATCCTGCTCCACCCGGTTCTCGCGCTTGCGGGTGAGCTTGAACTCCACCGCCTTGGGCGTGACCGCCTTGGTGCTCAGCTTGCCGCTCCACTGGCTGAGGCCGCCATCCAGCACATGCAGGCGCTCGAAGCCGGCGTACTCCAGCACGGTGTAAGCACGGCCGGCCAGCGAGGTGGCACCGTAGATCAGCAGGGTGTCGCCATAGCCGATGCCGGCGGCGCCCAGCGCGCGCTCGATGTCGGCATCGCTGGAGTACTCGTTGCGGATGCCGTCGCGCTCGGAAACGTTGATGGACTGCCACGGCAGGTGGATGGCGCCTTCGATATGGCCTTTGTCGTACTCCGCCTTGCTGCGGATGTCGATGACCTTGGCGTTGGCTCCGGTGCTGAGCTTCTGGAACTCGGCGGCGGGCACGACGATGTTGGCGGCGGCAACCGGGAAGGCCGCGGCCAGTGCGATGACGGTGGCACCGAGGGCGAGCCAGTGTCGGGGGGCCGATTTCTGCATGGGGAACTCCTTTCTTGTCTCCCGGCAGGGGGCGCCGGGCAATCGGGAGGGCCAATGCTAGTAGCCGGTTCGCCGGCGGCTAACCAACAATATCTGAAATTTTTATAACTAAAACTTAAGACGTATAAAAGAAAACCGACGGCCTGGCCGTGGATGCAGCGCCGCGTCAACGTTCCTTGGCGAACTTGAGCACCTCCTTGCGCAAGGCGGCTCCGTCATCGCGGGTGAAGTAGTGGTTGCGGGCATCGATGTGCTTCACCAGCGTCTTGCCCTTGTTCGTGATCTGGTATTCGATCCATTCCGCCACGTCTTCCTCGCTGCAGTGGGCTTTCACCGTCAGCGAGATATGGCCCTTGCCGCGCAGGCAGGATTCGATGCTGAGCATGTAGCTGTTGCAGGCCGCGCTGGCGGCGACGAGGTTCCTCGACTTGGTGGGGCCGCCCAGGCAATCGGCGATCAGGTGGTTCCATTCCTCATGGTCGCCACGGAAGGCGGCATCCTTCACACGCGCCACACCACGTCCGGATGCCTGGTGCGCGCTTTGCCCCATGACGGCATTCGTACTACCGCGCACGGCCGAGTGGCTGACCGTTCTGTTCATGACTTTCAGGAACTGCGGATCAACCGCCACCAGCCTGAGATCCCGCTGCCCGTCGCTGAAGCAGAGCCCGCTTGAGTCGGTGTAGCGCATGCTGGGCTTGAACGGACTTCCCGGCACATAGAGCAGGCCGTCGTCGCTGAGCTCGTAAGCCTCCAGTTCGTCGAAATCGGGATCTGTCCCCGCCTCTTCGGCATAGGCGGGATCCCTCATCTGATGGCGCTTGTACTCCTGCTCCTGCTTGCGGTTCTTCTTGGTGAGCTCGGCCATCCTCTCCGCTGACTTGGAGGTCCGGGAGTAGGAACTCCGCACCGCGGTCGCGATGTGGGGAAGCTCTTCCGTCTGCTTCAACCCTCCTATGGACTGCCTGGGCCGGTTTTTCAGCACCCGGGGCAGGCGCCGGATTTCAGCCGAGCAACGCGGGCAGTCATGCTTCTTCGTATCCCTCTCCTCGGTGTAGAACTGGTGCTCCTTATGGGCCACGCATTGCAGTCTTTGGTACATGCTCCGATCCAGCAGGCAAACGGTGAAGAGTCGCCACCATGAACCGGGTGGCCCCAGGCGGAGCGCACCAGACGGGCCATCGTCAGGGGCGTCCTTCCCTGCGGCGTCGCAGGGCGCCCCTCATTCAATCCCACCCGCATCACAAAAACGTCACACCCCCGCCGACAGCGGCACCTCGCCCCTTGCCTCCGCCGTGGCACGGGTACGCCCGGAAAAGAAAAAACCCCGGCAGCCGCGAGGCCGCCGGGGCAAATACGCCAGTGGAGAGGGAGATAGCGTCGGTCAGCGCTGGCCGTAGTCGCGCCGGGCCGCCTCGGCGCTGATGCGGCCTTCGGCGAGGTCGGCAGCGACCCGGGCGGGGTCGCGCTCGGCCACCAGGCCGAGGCCGCCGCCGCCGGGCAGTTCCAGCACCAGGCGGTCGCCGGCCGGGATCTGCTGGCGGCCCTTGGCGCGCATGGCGGTGCCGGAGGCGAGGCTCACCACGCCGGCGGCGCCGGGCGCGCCGCCGCTGCGGCCCAGCGCCGGGTGGTCGACGCGCTCGAACATCGCCAGCACTTCGAAGGGGCTGCCGTCGCGGGTGGCGACTTCCACCGTCTGGCCGAGGCCGCCGCGCTGGCGGCCGGGGCCGCCGCTGTCGGCGCGCAGTTCCTTGCGCCAGATGACGATGGGCGCGGCGGATTCGGTGACTTCCACCGGCATCGCCCGCACGCCGCTGGGGAAGGCGGTGCCGGAAAGGCCGTCCTGCCGCGCCCGCGCGCCAGCGCCGCCGCTGTTGAAGAACACGGTGTCGAAGCCGGCGCCGTCCGGCAGTTTGCCGCGCAGCTGCACGCTCCACAGACAGGAGGAGCCTTCGGCCGGGGCGCGGCCGGGCAGGGCCTGGTCGAGGCAGCCGAGCACCACGTCCGGCAGCATCTGGCCGATAACGTGGCGGGCGGCGACCGGCGCCGGCCGCTGCACGTTGAGGATGGAACCGAGCGGCGCCTCCACCATGAAGGGCGCCAGCGCGCCGTGGTTGTTGGGCACGTCCGGCGCGACCACGCACTTGAGACCGAACACGGTGTAGGCGCGGCAGTAGTTGAGCACCACGTTGATGCCGTAGGGCACGGCGTCGTCGGTGCCGGCGTAATCGACGCGGATGCAGTCTTCCTCGATGGTGAGCGAGGCACGCAGGGTGATCGGCCGGTCGTAGCCGTCTATGGTCATGGCGTTGTGCCAGGTGCCGCACGGCAGCCGGGCGATGCGGGCGCGGGTGGCGGCGCCGGACTGGGCGATGATGTAGTCGCCCAGGCCGTCCAGGCCGTCCAGCGCGAATTCCTTCAGCATCTCGCGCACGCGGCGGGCGCCGGCCTCGTTGCTGGCGATGTAGGACATCACGTCGCCTTCCACCTGCAGCGGGGTGCGCACGTTCTGGCGCAGGATCTCCATCAGGTCGGCATTGACCTTGCCGCGCGAGGCCAGCTTGAGCAGCGGAATCTGCAGCCCTTCCTCGAAGATGGAGCGGCCGTCCGGCCCCTGGCCGAGGCCGCCGATGTCGAGCTGGTGGCAGCAGCAGCCGATCAGCCCGGCGACGCGGCCGTCGGCGAAGATGGGGCTGACCACGGTGATGTCGTGCAGGTGGCCGGCGGTGAGCCAGGGGTCGTTGGTGATGTAGTGGTCGCCCTCCTCCATCTCCGCCACCGGGAAGCGGGCGAGGAAGTGGCGCACGCCGGCGGCCATGCTGTTCACATGGCCGGGGGTGCCGGTGACGGCCTCGGCCACCAGCCGGCCCTGGGTGTCGAACACCGCGGCGGAGAGGTCACCGGCGTCGCGCACGGTGGTGGAAAAGGCGGTGCGCATCAGCGCCTGGGCGGCTTCTTCCACCACCGAGATGAGGCGGGTCCACATCACCTGCAGGCGCAGGTCCTGGATGGCGTCGTTCATGCGCGGGCTCCGGCGGCTTCGTCCTGGCGGCGCAGGACGAGGTAGTGGTTGGCATCCACGGTGGCGCCGAAGGCCGGCGACACCACGGTGGTGGTTTCTTCCTCGACGATGAGCGCCGGGCCGGCAACGTGGTCGCCGGGGCTCAGTTCGGCGCGGCGCACCAGGGCGAAGTCATGCACCGCGCCGCTGGCCGGGTCCATGACCTTGCGCCAGTTCTCCGGCCGCAGCACGCGCGCCGGCGCCAGGCCGGGCGCGGCCAGCGGCTGCGGCGCCGGCGCGGCGACGGTGAGCCGCCAGGTGAGGATTTCCACCGGCAGGTCCACCACCACGCCGCCGTACTGGGCGCGGTAGGCGGCTTCGAAGGCGGCGAGCAGGCCGGCGCGGTCGGCTTCGGCGAGCGGCCGCGCCGGCACCGCGATGGCGATCTCGTAGCCCTGGCCGCAGTAGCGGGCGTAGGCCACGCGCTGCTCGGCCAGCGCCGCCGGATCGCCTCCGCTTGCGCTGACGACCTCGCGCGCCTGCGCGCCCATTTCCGCCAGCATGGCGTTCACCGCCTCCAGGTCGAGCGCGGCGATGCGCTGGTGCAGGCTGCGCGACAGCTCGTAGGCCACCGGCGCGCGCAGGAAACCCACCGCCGAGCCGACGCCGGCGCTGCGCGGAATCACCACCTCGGCGATGCCCAGCTTTTCGGCGATGCGCGCCGCATGCAGCGGCGCCGCGCCGCCGAAGGCGACCAGGCTGCGGTCTTCCACCGTGGCGCCCTGCTCCATCGCATGCACCCGCACCGCGCTGGCCATGGCTTCGTCGACGATTTCGCTGATGCCCAGCGCCAGCACCTGCGGGCCGGCCTCCCAGGCGCGCACTTTGTCCATCGCGGCGGCGGCGGCGGCTTCGTCCAGGCGCAGCTTGCCGCCGGCGAAGGCGGCGGGGTCGATGCGGCCGAGCACCAGGTCGGCGTCGGTCACCGTGGGGTTGTCGCCGCCGCGGCCGTAGCAGGCCGGGCCGGGTTCGGAGCTGGCGCTCTGCGGGCCGACGGTGAGGCGGCCGGTGCCGTCCAGGCGGGCGATGGAGCCGCCGCCGGCGCCGATTTCCACCATCTCGATCACCGGAATGCGCAGCGGCAAGCCGCTGCCCTTGCGGAAACGGTGGGCGCGGTCCACCTCGAACACCTGCGAGGTCTTGGGTTTGCCCTGGTCGACGAAGCAGATCTTGGCGGTGGTGCCGCCGACGTCCAGCGCCAGCATGCGCTCTATGCCACGCTCGGCGGCGATGCTGGCGGCGAAGATGGCGCCGCCGGCCGGGCCGGACTCCACCAGCCGCACCGGGAAGCGGGCGGCGGTATGCACCGTGGTGAGGCCGCCGGAGGACAGCATGAGGAACAGCGCGCAGTCGAAGCCGCCGGCGCGCAGCTTGGCATCCAGCCGGCCGAGGTAGCTGGCGACGATGGGCTGCACATAGGCATTGGCGGCAGTGGTGGAGAAGCGCTCGTACTCGCGCATCTCCGGCGACACCTCGCAGGACAGCGACAGCGTGGCCGCCGGCATTTCCTCGGCGAGGATTTCGGCCGCGCGGCGCTCATGCACCGGGTTGGCGTAGCTGTGCAGGAAGGCGATGGCGACGCTCTCCACGCCGGCGGCGAGGAAGTCGCGCGCCACCGCGCGCACCGCGTCTTCGTCCAGCGCCAGCAGCACCTCGCCGCCGGCGGCGATGCGCTCCGGCACGCCGCGCCGCAGCGGCCGCGGGATCAGCGGCGCGGGCGCGTCCATGGTGATGTCGTACTGGTCGAAGCGGCTTTCGGTGCCCAGCTCCAGCACGTCGCGGAAGCCGGCGGTGGTGAGCAGCGCGGTGCGCGCGCCGCGGCGTTCGAGGATGGCGTTGGTGGCCAGCGTGGTGCCATGCACGATGAGGCCGACGTCGGCCGGCGCCAGCCCGGCCTGGGCGAGCAGCGCGGCGACGCCGTCGAGCAGGCCGCGCTCGGGCGCGTCGTAGGTGGTGAGCACCTTGATGGAGAAGCGCCGGCTCGGGGTTTCGAGCACGACGTCGGTGAAGGTGCCGCCGATGTCGGCGCCGATGCGCGCCGTTTTGTCGTTGATGGTCACGGCTGGGTTCGCTGTTGTTGGGGTGGGGTCTCTGTGGGGTCGGGGCGCAGGCGGGCTGAGCTATCGAAGCGGCGGCCGGAGCGCCCCTGCCGTTCGCCCTGAGCGCAGTCGAAGGGCATTCGGGGCGCGGTCCTCGCCCGGGCCGGCAGCGGCCTGTCGAAGGACTCGCCCCGGGGCGCTCGCGCTGTCGGCAAGCGCCGCTTCAGTAGGCCGCTGGACGCGGTGGCCGGGCTCAGCGGTCCAGCTCGCGCGGGTCCTTCTCCAGCGTGGTGTAGAAGCGCTTGAGGTGATCGCCCACCACCGCGCCGTCGTAATTGGCCTTGCCGTCGATGGCGACCAGCTCCGGCAGCGGGCGCACCGCCACGTCCTTGTCCGGGTTGAGGAAGAAGGGAATGGAGAAGCGCTCGCGCTTGGATTTGTTGCGCACGCGGTGGTAGTTGGACAGGTAACGGCCGTTGGACCACCACATCATCATGTCGCCGACATTGATGGTGTAGGCGCCGGGAATCGGCGGCGCCGAGATCCAGCTGCCATCGCGGCGCTTCACCTCCAGCCCGCCGATGTTGTCCTGGGCGAGGATGGTGAGCGGGCCTTCGTCGGTGTGCGACACGGTGTTGGAAACCTCCACCTCCACATCGTCCGGCAGCGGGATGTAGTACAGCAGGCTCAACTGGCACAGCGGCTTGTCGAAATAGCCGTCGAAGCGCTCTTCCGGCAGACCGAGGCCGAGGGCAAAGGCGCGCAGCAGGTCGCGCGACAGCGCCAGCATGGCGTCGTAATACTCGCTGCAGGCGGCCTGGAATTCCGGCAGCTGCGCCGGCCAGCGGTTGGGGGCGTAGAACAGGCGATCGTCGCCCTCCAGCGGGCCGTCGCCACCGAACTCGGCCTGGATGCGGTACTGCTCGAACAGCCGGCTGCTGCGCGACATCGGCTCGCTGTGCGGCATCGGAATCCAGCCGCGATAGCGCTCCGGCGTGGCCGCCACTTCGGCACGGGTGGCGGTGGGCTGGTGGAAGAAGGCGGCGGACTGCGCGAACACCTGCTTCAGCTTCTCCTCCGGCACGCCATGGCCGCTGAGGTAGAAGAAACCGATCTCGCGGCAGGCATCGGCGATGGCGGTCGCCACCTTCAGCCGACCCACCATGCCGCCCTCGCGGAAGGGGGTGAAATCGATCACCGGGATTTCCTCGATGGGCACCGCCCTGGCGATCACCAGATCCTCGTCACTCTTGCTGCTACGGCTCATTTTCGCATCGACCTCGAAAGGGATAGGGGCGTAAGGCGGCCGCCGCAAAGGGGCGCCGCCGGGGCATGTCGTTCCGGTACCGGGGTACCGCCGATAAAAAGACTAGCCCGGCAAACGCAAGGCGGGAGATGCCTTTTCCGTGTCCACGCGATGCGAAACCGACACCGTTGGAAAGCGGGGAAACGCTTCCTCGGGCGGGAGCGAATCGCTAATCTGGATTCGTCGCCAGGAGGCGATCTGACGTGGGGGATGGTCTCGCGGAGCGCAGGGAGTGATTGATCGCGCAGCGGATGTCGCGCGGTGGTTTTTCTGCCTCCTCCTTGCGGGGAAGGCTGGGGAGGAGCTCCCCGCAAAGAACTGCAGGTTTTCTCCCTCCCCCTTCGCGGGGGAGGGCCAGGGAGAGGGGGCGTCCCGCAAGGGGCGGCAGGTGGCTGCCCCATCGCCGTAGCCCCATCTCCCCCGGCCCCTCTCCCGCGAGGGGAGAGGGGAGAAAGTCGTCGCGCCGGGTCCGCCGCCGTTATTGCTGCGCGCCAGCTTGCTGCGCACCAGCGGCGTAGGGCTTGCAGGCGTGCGCACTACCTGTCCGCCGGCGGATTTTCACCCTCCCCCCTCGCGGGGGACGGCCGGGGAGAGGGGGCGCCCCGCAAGGGGCGGCAGGTGCTTGATCCATCACCGCCGCGCCCCTCTCCCCCAAAGAAGAAAAGCGGGTGCCTTCAAGCCGAACTGGAGAGCACCCTTCCGATGCAAGCACTGAACGCAGTAACGCTGGAGTCCGAATGAAGTCCGTCAGTATCCGTCCCCTCACCGCCGCACCCAGCCGGGTGGATCGCCGTCGCCGCCTTGCCCTCGCCGGCCTGGGCGCGCTCACCGCCGCCGGCCTGGGCGCGCTCAGCGTGCGGGTGCTGTCGCGCGATGGCAGCGCCGCCGCGCCAGCGGGCGAGGCGGTGGTCAGCCATCAACTCGGCTGGCTGAAGGGCGTGCAGTTCGGTGGCAACCTGATGGCGCTGCACCAGGGCTATTTCGCCGAGGAAGGACTGGCGGTGAGCTTTGCTTCCGGCGGGCCAGGCACCGACTACCGCACGCTGGTTTCCAGCGGCCAGTCGCTGGTCAGCGAAAGCAATGTGCCGGGCATGATAGACGGCTACCTGCAGGGCCAGCCGGTGGTGGCCTTCGCCGCGGTGCTGCAGCGCGAGCCGGGCTGCCTCATCAGCGCGGCGGCGCGGCCGCTGGCCTCGCTGCACGACATGGCGGGCAAGACCATAGGCGTGCCGGGCAGCATACGCGGCCAGATCGTCGCCCTGCTGCGCCGTGCCGGGCTGGACCCGGACGCGGTGAAGCTGGTGCCGGTGGGCAGCGATCCCAGCCTGCTCGCCGCCGGCCAGGTGGATGCCTACTACAGCTGGGCGACCACCGCGGTGCCGGCGCTGCGCGGCGCCGGCTTCGAGCCGCATGTGCTGCCCTTCGCCGACATTGGCGTCCAGGGCTACGGCCAGGCGCTCATCACCCGCCGCGATACGCTGGAGCAGCACCACGGCCTGCTGGTGCGCTACACCCGCGCGCTGATCCGCGGCTGGGACTGGATGGTGAAGAACCCGGAAGAAACCGCCCGCATCATGGTGGCGGAGTACGCGCCGCCGGGCACCCGGCTGGAAGAGCAGATCGCCCAGGCGCGCATGATGCTGCCCTACATTACCGCGGGCGACGCCGCCGCGCAGGGCCTGCTGTGGATATCGCCGGCGGTGTTCGAGGCCGGCGTGGCGCTGGCGCGGGAGGCCGGCAGCCTGCCCGCGGACGCGGCGGTGGATATCACCCGGCTGGTGGATCAGAGCGTGATCCGTGCTGCACACGGCGGCCATCCGCTGCGGGCGCAGGCGGGCTGAACTGCCTCGGCAATTCCCTCAAGAACGGGCCATTTCGGCCTGTGGCCCGCCGCCAGAGCGATGGGGCGACGGGCCGGCCCTCATCTCAATTGAGTTTCCACTTGAACGAACCCACCTTGTAGAGGGTGCTGATGGTGGCTCCATCGGCAAAATCCCGCGCTATCGTTCTGGCATCCATCTCGCCACGCGAGAACAGCTTAACTGCCTCCTCCGGCGACCCACCGTTGAGAACGGCGCCGAGCGAACGCTGGAACGAGGTGATGCTCATCCTGCCGCCATCGGTCGCCCGTAACCAATCGCCGACGTCATATAGATCCTGATAACTCTGCAGCATCACCAGGTGGGTGCTGTCGTCCGGCAGGACAGTGAACCAATGGTCGGGCTTGATGTTCACGATGACGGCCATGCGCGACTGCAGCCCTTCCATGATGTCGTTGATACCAAGCGTCGATCCACTCATCTGGGACAGATTTCCCTGGATGATCTTGCCGATCAGGATCGCTGTCGTATTGCAGGAGGTGCAATCCTTCCGCGTCATCTTGGACAAGCCATGCATTCCGCCTATCGTCTCTATTCCCTTTTCTCGCGACAACATGTCGACGATATCGTCCGTCTCCAGGCGCGAACCAAAACAGCAGCACAGCCAGCTGAATATCCCCATATTGCCGCTCCACGCATGTAATGAAAATCGAGAGAGAACCCGGGGCAACCACACCCGGCGCATACCCATTCGACATTATCACAGACTGCATCCCCGGCCTGGCCATGTCGGCAGGCTTCGCGCGATGGCTCCGCGTGTCATCAGCGTAATGCCAAGCGCGCGAGCACTGGATTGATGGCGGCTCCGGCCTTCAACGACTTCGACACACTGCCGACGATGAAGAAGAAGTTGTAGGGGAGCAGGAACATCAGCCAAACACTGGCAGGTTTGGCCCGGCGGGAAACGGGAAAGACAAGCTCAAGCGAGCGTTTCAGATCGCGAGCATGAAGACGGACGAACACCAGAAAGACAGCGGCGGCGACACTGCCGGTGACACCAAGAATGCTCAGTTCCCGCAGCATCCCGTTTCCGGCATCCGGATCGATGAAGGGATAAGCCAGACCGACGCCGACCGGAATGCTCAACAGAGCCTTCCGGAAAATCAGCGTGCTTTTCTGCATGTTGAATGGCATGGGAAAAGCCAGATATCCCCATGCCATCAAGCCGGCAATCAAGCAGAAGGACGCTGCCGGAAAACAGCATCCTCCCTCGCCAACTCACAGCATTGCGCGGCGCTTGCGCATCAGCCGCGCAGGCGGCTGGCGATATCCGCCACGCGGGCGCCGTAGCGCTTGGCGGTTTCGATGTCGCCGGAGGGGATGTCTTCAGCGCCGACGTCGGACGGGCTTTGCACCAGCAGGCCGACGGAGCCGCCGAGGTTGTTCACATCGTCGCGGGTCGCCGCCTTGGTGTTGGAGGGCAGCTGGCCCAGGCTGACCCAGATGCCGCCGTGCTGCGAGGCCAGGGTCTGCAGCTGGATCAGGGTGACCTGCTTGTCGCCATTCAGGCTGGCGCTGTTGGTGAAGCCGCCGAACACCTTGTCCTGCCATGCGCGCACGAACCACTTCTTGGAGGTGGCGTCGGCGAACTTCTTGAACTGCCACGGCACCGAGCCCATGTAGGTCGGCGCGCCGAGGATGATGGCGTCGGCGCCGTCCAGCGCGGTCCAGGCCGCGTCCGGGATATTGCCTTCGCCATCGACTTCGATCAGTTCGGCCTTGGCACCTTCCGCCACCGCCTGCGCCACACGCTTGGTATGGCCGTAGCCGGAGAAATACACCACGACTGCTTTGCTCACTTGGAACTCCTTTTGTCTCTAGGGGTGCAACAGGGGGATAGATTCAGCGGGAGAGAAGGTATATTTTTGATACCTGCACCACAAGGAGTCACCTTGAGGTCATCTGGTTACCCTGGAGATACCGTGGAAACAACAGTACGCGCCCGACGCGGGGCAAATGCGGCCGCAGGCGTGGCTGCGGAGGAAAAAAAGGCGGCTCCCGGCGGCGCCCTTTCGCTCTGTGGCGGCCCGGGTACTGAAGCCGGCTCCGCCTACGACGTCTATGCCAAGGACTGTCCGGCGCGGCTGGTGCTGAACCGGCTGGCGGACAAATGGGCGCTGCTCATCGTCAGCCTGCTGGGCACCGGGCCGCTGCGCTTCAACCAGTTGCGCCGGGAGATCGAGGGCGTGTCGCAGAAGGCGCTCAGCCAGACGCTGCGCCGGCTGGAACGCGACGGCCTGATAGACCGCAAGGCCTTCCCCACCGTGCCGGTGACGGTGGAGTATTCGCTGACCCAGCTGGGCCAGACCCTGGCCATCGCCTTCCAGCCGCTGGCCGGCTGGGCGGAGGCGCACATCGAAGGCGTGCTGGAGGCGCAGCGGCGGTACGACGAGCGCGAGTTGCAGGGCTGAACCGGCAGTCTCCGGAAAGCCTGCCCCGACTGACGCCGGTCGAGAGCCTGAACCCGCCGCCAAGCCCTCCCTCGGCCTGGCGACAGGCTCATCCGGCAATCAGCGCGTGAGCAGCCCTTCCACCAGCACGCCCTGCCGCACCAGTCGCGGCTGCACGATGTCGTCATGATTGACGATCAGTTGCACGCCTTGCGCCTGCAGCTGGTTGAGCCAGTCGAGCTGGAACTGGATGGTCACCGCGTCCTCGCCGATGCGCTCGATCTGCGCCTTCGGTTTCTGCTTCTTCTCGTCGATGCCGCGATAGCTCCAGCTGACGTCGCCAACAATCATGTACTCGCGGCCGTTCTGCAATTTGGCGTAAACCATCACCTCGCCGGGCGTGTGCCCCGGCGCCTGCACCAGCGCCACGCCGGGCGCCACCGGCAGCACGTCGTGGAAATCCACCACGGTGAAGTCGTCACGCTGCGCCAGTCGCATCTGCAGCTGCGGCATCTGCGGCTGCTCCAGCAGGGTCTTCATCTGGCGTACGGTGAGCAACGTCTTCGGCGCCAGTTCGGCGTAGTGCTGAGTGCGCAACACGCCGGCCACATGATCGCCGTGTTCATGGGTGATGAGGATCTTGCTGGCGCCCAGCAGGGCCTGCTGGATCTGCGCATTGGCCAGCGCGTCGTAGGGTTCGGCCTTGCCGCGGCCAAAGAACTCATGCACCTCAGCGTCCATGCCGGCATCCACCATGATCCATCTGGAATCCGGGTAGGCCAGCTGGTAAGCGGTGCGGGCCTGGATGTAGGGCGCGTTCTCTCCGCCCTCCACGGTGGCGGCGAAGGTACGCGGGCTCTCGGCGAACTTGATGTAGCGCACTTCCAGCGGCAACGCGCCCGGCGTGCTGGCGGCGGCAATGCGCAGCTTCTGCAGCAGCGCCTGGTCGTACTTCAACGGCGAGGGCGCCGCGTCGCTGGCGGCATGAACATGGGTGTGGGCATCGGCGGCGGAGGCCACGGAGCAGACGAACAGTGGCAGCAGCAAAGCAGCGGCCTGTTTCCAGAGGGGCATTGGCGGTATCTCCCAGGCAAAGGGGTTGAGATGCGGCATGAATGCCGACCAGACCGACCCCAATTTGGGCAGATAGGTTCAAACACCTTGGCTGGCGAGGCGTTCCGCCGGCGCCCGCGACTGCGTCATGCGCGGCGCCGTTCCTGATATGAGCCGCTGCGCCTCATTGCTCACGCGACTCTCTCAGCCCCCCTGCGCTTGAGTGGTGAAGCGCATCTCGCAACCCGGCTCAGGCATCGCCGCCCCCGCACGCAGCCAGAGTCCCGTCCTGGACAAGCGCAGCGCACTTTCAGCCCGAGCAGCTTGCGTCCCCCTCAGCGCTTGTCGGCCAACCGTAGCGCACCGCTCTCTGCCACCACGCCTTCCGCCACCAAAGCCGGCGAGCATGCGGACGTAACCGGCTCCACCAGCGTTACCGCCGCCAGCTGCAAGCGCGACGCCACATCCGCAACCACACCGGCCCGATTCAAGCCACTCATCTGCAAGGGCTCGCGCTCCCCCTCCCAGCGCGCCAATACCTTCAACGAGCGGGCATCCACCACCGTGCCGCCACGCGCGCTCCACAGCCAGAGCTGCCCCTGGGCCGTGTCCAGCGCCATGGTCGTGGGACAAAGCGAGGGCGGCAACTCCACCGCCCCCAGCAGCGCGACGTCGCCGCGTATCGAGTACGCCTCCAGCCGGCCGCGCGCCACCTCATGCCGGAACACCACCTGCCGATCCGGCCAGGCGACTTCGCTGCGTCCGCCGGGCTGACCGGCGGAAAACGCCTCCAGCCCGGCATCACAGCCAGCCAGCAGTAGCGCGCACAACACAGCCAGCGCCAGCCTGTGCCCCAAACCTCTCAACACATCCATCCGAATCCCCACGGGCTTGCTTGACAGCACCCAATACGGACCAGACACTACCGGACAATTTCCAGATAAAAAGAGACGGTTTCGCGCATATCCCGGCGAAGCGTACTGGCGGTTCCACCAGTACAGTTCCGGCGCAATCCGATGCATGTGCTCCCGGACAGCCGCCGCGCAGCCCGTGCAGCCTTTGGCACTGCGCCTGCCGAGGGACACCTCACGGCGGCAGCACTTCAGCAGCCACCAGCAGTACGAAAGCCCGCAGCCGCAGCTGCCACCACCAGACAGATCAGCGCGCCTCCAGACACCCAGCCGACAAACACCATGCTCGCCCTCAGCCTAGAAGACGACCGCGCCACCCCGCTGGTGGAGCAGATCGTCACCGCCATCCGCGGCCAAATCGACGACCGCATCCTGCGACCCGGCATGCGCCTGCCGCCCATACGCAAGCTGGCGGAGTTGCAGGCCATCAGCCGCTTCACCGTGGTGGAGGCCTACGACAGACTGGTCGCGCTGGGCTACCTGCAGGCGCGGCGCGGCTCCGGCTTCTATGTGGCGACACGGCGCGACTTCGGCGAAAGCGCACCGACGCCAGAGCGGGACCGCGCGGTGGACGTCGCCTGGCTGATGCGGCAGGCGCTGGACGACAGCCCGGACCAGATCAAGGCCAGCGCCGGCTGGCTGCCGCCGGACTGGCTGGACGAAGCCGGCATCCGCCGCCACCTGCGTACCCTCTCCCGCCGCAAGGACGCGCGCCTGACTTCCTACGGCGTACCCCAGGGCTATCTGCCGCTGCGCCGGCAGCTGCAAGTGAAACTGGCGGAGATGGGCATAGGCGCCGGGCCGGACCGCATCCTCCTCACCGAGGGCGCCACCCAGGCGCTGGACATCATCGCCCGCCACCTGGTGAAACCGGGCGACACCGTGCTGGTGGACGACCCCGGCTACTTCAACTTCTTCGGCAACCTGCGCCTGCTTGGCGCCAAGCTGGTGGGCGTGCCGCGCGGCATCGACGGCCCGGACGTGGCCGCGCTGGAGGCGCTGCTGGCCCACCACCAGCCGCGCGTGTTCTTCACCCACTCGGTGCTGCACAACCCCACCGGCTCCAGCCTGTCGCCGGCGGTCGCCTTCCGCATCCTGCAACTGGCGGAGAAGCACGACTTCCTCATCATCGAGGACGACACCTACGCCGACCTCAACCCGCAGACCGGCACCCGGCTGGCCAACCTGGACCAGCTCAACCGGGTGGTCTTCGTCGCCACCTTCTCCAAGACGCTGTCCGCCAGCCTGCGGGTGGGCTACCTCGCCGCCCGGCCAGATCTGGTCGCCGCCTTCACCGACGTGAAGACGCTCACCGCGGTGTCCTCATCCGAATTCAACGAGCAGCTCGTCTATCAAATGCTCACCGACGGCCACTACCACAAGTACCTGGAACGCCTGCAAGGCCGCCTGGCGCAGGCCACCGAAGGCACGCTGCGCATGCTGGAGCGGGTGGGGCTGGCGGTATTCCTGGAGCCCAAGGCCGGCATCTTCGTCTGGGCCCGCCCGCCCGGCCTGGACGACGCCAGCGCCCTCGCCACCCTGGCCGCCCGCGAACGCATCATGCTCGCCCCCGGCCGCGTCTTCAGCCCGCAGATGCAAGCCAGCCCGTGGCTGCGCTTCAACGTGGCGTTCGCAGCTGCGCCGGCGGTGGAGCGGTTTCTGGGAGAGGCGCTGGAGGCGGTTTGAGGGCTGGGTTGCGGGAAGGCCGGTTCAACCGGAAAGACAATTCAGCCCCTCTGCCCTTCAGCTTCGCTGAGGACGGACTTGCCGGAGAGCGCTCTTGCTCACCCGGGAGATAGCGCGACAAGCGGGCTTCGACAGGCTCAGCCCGAACGGTGGTGGGAACGGAGAAGGTGCGCAGAAAGGGCGATGCGGGCTGAAACGGAAGTCTGGCGACGCTGCTGGAGCACTGCGATTGTTGGGTTGAGGCTCCGGTGGCGTTGAGCCCCCATCACCGTTCGCCCTGAGCTTGCCGAAGAACGCTCTTCCTCAGCCGGTGGATGGCGCGGCAAGCGGGCTTCGACAGGCTCAGTCCGAACGGTGGTGGGAACGAAGAAGGTGTGCAGAAAGGGCGATGCGGGCTGAAACGGAAGTCTGGCGACGCTGCTGGAGCACAGCGATTGTTGGGTTGAGGCTCCGGTGGCGTTGAGCCCCCATCACCGTTCGCCCTGAGCTTGTCGAAGGGCAGTTTCCCCACCCGCTGGAAAGACCACGAATGGGCTTCGAGCACCCCATGTTGAACGAAGCCGGCTAGGGGCAAGCGGCAACGAGTCCCCGGCAAACCCTCACCCCCGCAGCCGCCGCGCCTCCAGCTGCATCATCCCCAGGAACACCATCCCCGCCAGCATCGCCGCCGCCGCCAGCCACAGCGCCCCGGCATAACCCCCCGTGCTCTGCGCGATGTAACCGGCAATCGCCGGCGCCACCGTCTGGCCCACGCCGTAGCTCAGCGTCAGCCGCGCCATCGCCCGGCCAGGATTGTCCGGCGCCTGCCGGCCGGCGTAGGCCAGCGTGAGGCCGACGATGCCGATGGAGGTGAAGCCATACAGCAAGGCCGCGGCCAGCGCCGAGCCAAGCCCGCCGCCGAACAGCAGCAGGAAGGAGACGATCTGGATGACGTAGGCCAGCTGCAGCGCGCCGACGTCGCCCACCCGCCGCGCCAGCCTGTCCCACAGCACCACCGCCGGAGTGGACGCCACGCCCACCAGGAGCCAGGCCAAGTTGCCACCGCCGCTCAAGCCCGGCTGGGCGGCGACGATGGCGACCAGGAAAGTCGCGCCGATCACATAGCCAACACTCGCGCAGAAATAGGCCGCCGGCAGCAGCCAGGCGCGGCCGCGCGCCCCGCCTCCCTTCGCTGCGTGCGCCGCCTGCGCGGCAGCCACCGGCCGCGGCATCCAGAACCAGGATGGCAACAGCAGCGCCGCGCCGATAAGGCCGAACACCCACCACTGCGTGGCCCAGTCCAGCCGCCCCGCCATCAGCACCGCCGCCAGGCCGGACACGGTGATGCCCATGCCCATGCCGACGAAATGCACGCCCAGCTCCGGCCGCCGCCCGCGCGACAGCAGCCAGCCCAGCACCAGACCGGACCCCAGCAGCAGCCCGCCCACCGAGCCGATGCCGGCGAAGAAACGCAGCACCGCCCAAAGCGTGAAGTTCTCCGCCAGCCCCATGCCGCCAGTGCCCACCAGCGCCAGCACCAGGCAGAGCCGGTAGCTGCGGTAACGCCACACCGGGTCATGCAGCGCCACCGCGGTAGCTGTGCCCAGCATGTAGCCGGCGTAGTTCAGCGTCGCCAGCCAGCCGCCGCCGGCCGCGTCCAGCCCGGTCTCCGCCAGCATCACCGGCAGCAAGGGCGTATAGGCGAAGCGGGCGAGCCCGACGGTGAGAATGAGCGCCGACATGCCGGCGGCCATCACCTGCCAGGGAGTCAGCGAGTCTTGCGCCTGGGCGGCGGCCCGCGCGTCGGGAGGGGAGATCGTGTCGGCCATCGCGCCATTCTCCACGCCGCCCTGGCGTCATACCGTCGATGAATGGACAATGAATGTCGATGAAACGACAAGCCACACCCCGCATCGCCACCGACTGGCAGACGCTGACCCTGCCGGACGACACCGGCCTGTCCTCCGCCATGCAGCTGCGCGTGCAGACCGTGCCGCCGCGCCACTACTTCCCGGCCCACACCCATCCGTGGAATCAACTGGTCTATGCCAGCAGCGGCGTGCTGACGGTGACCGCCGCCGGCCACTGCTTCGTCATCGCGCCGCGCCAGGCGGTATGGGTGCCCACCGGCGTGCCGCACCAAGTCGGCTCCCTGTACGGCGCCGAATACCGCAGCCTCTACGTCGCCGACGATCCACCGCCGCAAGTTGCCGACAGCTGCACCGTGTTCATCGTCACCGCCTTCCTGCGCGCCCTCATCCTCGAAGCCTCCCGCCTCAGCGACAAGGACAAGGCCGGCAGCTACGGCGAGCACATCGACGCCCTCATCCTGGAACAATTGCGCCGCCTGCGCGCCCTGCCCGCCTCCCTCCCCTGGCCGCGTCACGCCTCCCTGCAAGGCCTGTGCGAAACCCTCTACGGCGACCCCGCCGACCCGCGCAGCCTGGACGACTGGGCCACCGCCCTCAACATCTCCGGCCGCACCCTGAGCCGCCGCTTCGAACGCGAAACCGGCCTCACCCTACGCATCTGGCGCCAACGCCTTCGCCTATTCAAGGCCATCGAACTGCTGGGCAGCGGCATGGCCGTAACCCGCGCCGCGCTGGAACTCGGGTATGCAACGCCATCGGCGTTCATACATATGTTCAGGAGTGAAACTGGGATGAGCCCGCTGGCTTATCGGCAGGCGGTGTTGGCGGAGGGGTAGTTACAAGCTCAATCGCGTGCTCTGGTCCGGCACTGATTGCTCTCGACATGCCATCGAAGCACACCCACTCGATAAAAGCCGACACCTCCCAACTCTTACACAACCGCCTGTGATCATTGGCGCTTCGCGGTAGGCTCAGCGTCGGCATGGGTTGCTCAGCAACCTCTACAGATACCGGATATGTGGCTGCAAGTAATTTACGCTGAAAATTCAAAAACACGATCAACTTTGATTTACCGAGGAGCCCATATACGGTGGAGTGGCCGCAAGGGCAACACGAATGAATCATTCTGGTCGCGGATGAGTGGGATGAACACTCAAACTCAAACCTTCTAGCCGCTCTCTCTCAGCCTCCAAGTCCGCGACAACCTTCCTGAGCATTCGCCGACTTACTACGTATTTGCGCTCAGTACTGTCGTAGACGTGAAGATCCCTCGGACAACTCTTTCGGGTGACATGGCCACAGGGGATTACCACTACGACATTTCGTTGCGGTTGAATTTCGTCGCCGGTCTTTATGCGATAAACACTAGGAAAGAATACCTCGCCGGATTGATCGATTGCCTCCAGACGCTCGAAGTAGATGGATGAAGAGGTCGGGTTGATAACCTTCACCCAGAGTGCAAGAAAATTACCAACGCCATCACCATTTTCCTCATTTCCCCAACCGCAAACGATCTTGAGCCGAGGGCGGGTTACGACCGACTTAATGAGGCTCGGTACTACTCCACCAATTAGGCGGCTAAAAATTTCCAACATTCACCTTTCTCTACGGCTATGCAGCCCAAATATTATGCCAACGGATAGAAAAAAGATTTTGACTGTCCGACGAATAAAGTGAGCAACGTTAAGCGCAATGTTATGCATTCGCCACATTATCAAGACCAACGATTGCTTGGCCTATCCGCTCACCGGTACAACTCATCTGGTGACCCCAGCAGGAAGAGCAAACTCTGCCATGTACATTCCGTTCTCCTTCGAGGACGATTACAGGCGTTACTCCATCACCTGCATGTCCTCTACGTGCGACCATGTTTTCGCCGGTGGTAGATCGAAATTTGGCACCGTCCTCTCCAACAAACTCGTAGACCTGCTCAAACTTCAATGCGACATCCACCTGATTTCCATTACTTCCTCGTGGGTGCGGCATAACCTATCCTTTATTCAAAAAAATTTTCACATGATCCGCACAATCAAAATGAACTCAATTCACTTTCTTTTGGAATTAATCATCTTCCTTTTGTAGACACGAGAAGAAGAAATAGTAGACCTGTTGAACGAACCCAATGGAACCATCCGTTCGGCTGGAAGCGATGCTTAGCACTCATAGGCGCAGATGCTCCAAGTGCTTGTTGAGCCCCACGAACCTTGACGCTGCTTCTCGCAGCTCCTTTGAAGCATGATCCCAAAAGACAACCTCTACGAAATAGCCGTCTTTCCGCAGCTCGTTTATCGTGGGAACATAATCGGCATCCCCTGCCACGAGAACAAATACATCCTCGGCAGGGATGCCGTGCTTGTATGCGTCTTTGGTGAGCAACGTTGCGATGCCGGTATCGATTTTCTTCTCTTTGTTCCTGATATTTCGGTCTTCAAGATGAAGTTCGAAACCTGCCTTCTCGGCATAGGTCCATATGCCGTCGTTCGGCGGCGGGCGCGAGCCAAAGAGAGCAGCTCTCTGGATCACTCTTTTATCCGCGCCACACAGAAACTCGTGTAGCTTTCCGAAACTAATGGTGTAGCCGTGATCAAGGATACCGTCATTCATGGCCTCTAAGATGTCATCAGCGAGCCCTTGAGCCACGGCACTGACCCTACGGCCTTCTATGTAGAGGTTCGAGTTGTCGATGTACACGTAATCTGACACTGCTCTCTCCTGAGCGCCAACGGTTAAGCTAGCGGACAGCAAAAAGCATAGCTTTTGGCTGTCCAGCGAACGAAGTGAGCGAGAGTTGAGCGCATTGTTAAGAATTCTCCACGTATTCGCTGGTGTACTGGCAAATTACGCTTTTTACGGCCTCAAATTCCGTGGACGTAAACTTATACATGACTTCATCGCTTGAGTTTTCAGCAATCCATTTGGGGATCATTGATTTTAGGATTATTTCGGTCTGAGGCGCGTGCTTACCGTTAGCCTTAAGGATTTTGGCGCTGTCGTGTGCAAAGACAACAACAGGCCTAATGGGCCATTTGTTTATACGACCTTTCTCCAAGATTTGCAGGAGCATTCCGGATGTACGAAGAGACTGAAGGGAGGCATTGCCGAATTCATTTTTGCATCCAGCGACCTCTTGAGTCCATTTCTCTCCAGCTATAGCCTTTACTGTGCCTTTCCAGTTTTTAACTTCGAGAATTACTAAGCCAATTCCGGGAGCAAATAAGAGAAAATCTATTTGAAAATTTTTTTTGTAATAACAAATGTTTTTCGAGCGAATGAAGCCAGATATCAGAGTGCCTTTTATTTCCCTAAGCACGTCTCTTACAGACTCTTCACCAGCATTTCCTGCATCCGTCAGTGTCATATTAGATACCTAACGCCCACACTCAGGTGAATTTGAGCTGATGACCACTTTTGCGGTGGCAAAAGTAGGCGGCAGGTTAAACGTCACCTGCAACGTGTTGTTATATTTCTCCAGCACTACGCTCATTGAACTCCTCCGAAGCCCTTCATTTCACCCACCATCGCTGCCGTTAAAACTGAAATTAAAGGCGTTCCGATTAGCAAGCCTTTTGATTCTTTGTATGAATGAAAGACGCCTACCAACTTTGGAATTGACCAGTCATCCGACAGCTCATATCCAGGAGGCCAGGCGAAGATTCCGCCACCACTCATCCCTCGTGGGTGAACTGGATTCATCCGCTTTCCGGTTTCCTTTGAAACTGCTCGCTTTTTGTGAAACCTGACAATAATATTTTGCTCGGGTGAGAGGGACTCTCGCTCGTAGTCTTCGGCAGGTGCGGCAATTCCACGAACGGAAGCTGTTTCAGAGCTATACACACCGCCACTCCTCTTAAACCGGCTTGCCGGCATGCCGCAAACAGAGCACACACCCAACTCTAGTGAGTTAACTATTAACTCACATCTGGTCTGAGGCCAAATCTTGAACAACTCAAGCATGCCCCGGGCAAAACGACTATCCAAACGGTAGTAAGCAACATCTACTGGATCGTCAGACCTCACCTGTTCCGGAAGCAAATCGACGTATCCAACATATCCCTGAATTGGGTAAATGCTGTCGTGAGCAGGCACCCAAAGCTGCGAGTGCTTAAGATTATCGGTGACGTGGGCGGCGGTAAGTAGGAAAGGCTGCGACTGCAACTCTATAAAGACCCCGGTTCCAACGTGCGTGAATCCCTCGCCTCGTTGGGACTCTCCAAACACAGGCACGATAGCGTCGTAGGGGTCCGTCGCATAATGGTCCATTGCGAAACCTAATGTATTTTAGCCCGCAGTTCTCGGGCTCGTTTTGAACGCTGCGGTATATCCAGTCGGACCCCGCAGGACGAAATCATTGATGACATTGAATTTTATGAAAATCGGTGTTTATGAACCGTCATAACCAAACTGACAAACCCCGCAGACCTTGAAACGAGCCACCTACTCCACCGTTGCCGGCGGCCGCCTGCTTGGCCGGGTCCGGAAACACATTCGGTATAAGCACTACCGCTTACGAACCGAACAGTAGCAATGCCTATATCCGGTTCCCTTGCGTGCGCCGTTCAGGCCCTTCTCAGTTTACGAGCGTCCCCCCACCGGAATACACGGCAAGCTCTGCCTATTCTTTGCCTAGCCACAGCAAATGATCTGCGCATTGATTCTGACTCCAAAGGCATTTCTCACAATGATGAATAAGTCACACACCGTGCTCAGGAGGCATAGCAGCACTACGTTTGCATGACGGCAAGCGAGCTTGACTGGCGAGGAAGGCTTCGAGGAACACCGCGGCGATTCTTATCTGCCGCAGTGCCTTCCCATTCCACGGCGAACGCACGGAATGACGAGGAAGTGCCAGCCCGCCGCATGAAGCGGGCTGGAGGCGAGCAGGCATTGCGCCGCTCGAAAAAAAACGGGGCGCGTCAGGCGACGCGCCCCGTTGTCGCTCAAGCGCTAATCAGTACTCTTCGCTGCCGCCAACCACGCGGTAGATCGCCGCGCCGAGTACGGCGCCGACGATGGGGGCTACCCAGAACAGCCACAGTTGTTCCACCGCCCAGTCGCCGACGTAGAGGGCGACGGCGGTGCTGCGGGCGGGGTTTACCGAGGTGTTGGTGACCGGGATGCTGATGAGATGGATGAGCGTGAGGCAGAGGCCGATGGCGATGGGGGCGAAGCCGGCGGGGGCGCGGCGGTCGGTGGCGCCGAGGATGACGACGAGGAAGAGCGCGGTGAGCACGACTTCGGCGACGAGCGCGGCTTGCAGGCTGTAGCCGCCGGGGGAATGGTCGCCAAAGCCGTTGGAGGCGAAGCCGGCGGTAACGTCGAAGCCGGCTTTGCCGCTGGCGATGAGGTAGAGCACGCCGCCGGCGGCGAGGCCGCCGAGGACCTGGGCGGCGATGTAGGGCAGCAGGCCGGTGGCGGGGAAGCGGCCGGCGGCCCACAGGCCGATGGAGACGGCGGGGTTGAAGTGCCCGCCGGAGATGTGGCCGACGGCGTAGGCCATGGTGAGCACGGTGAGGCCGAAGGCGAGGGAGACGCCGACGAAGCCGATGCCGAGTTCCGGGAAGCCCGCCGCCAGGACCGCGCTGCCGCAGCCGCCGAAGACCAGCCAGAAGGTGCCGATGAATTCGGCGCCGATTTTCTTCATGGTTGTTACCTCTCTGTGGAAGTGAAGAAGTGGCCCGGCGTCGCGCCGTAGCCATTCGATGCGGCCTCGCAGGGGCTCGTCCGAGCGTACGAAGCGCAGGGAAGCGGAGGCCGGCGCTGCGCGAGGGCGGCACCGGCCTGGAAAGGAATCGTGCCGCACGGGCTGTGGTAAAGGCTGACCGTCCGGCGGAAAACCAGGCGATCGGGATATGACGGCAGGGACGATGACGCCTGCAGCCGGTGCGGCAAGAGAGCGTACGCGTCGGACGGGCAAAGCCGGGCGCGCCCGATGCGCCCTTGCTTGCCCGCCCGCGCCAGGCGTGAAGGCCGCCGCCACGAGACGCGGGCGGCGGCTAGTCTCGCGAACCCCATCGGCGCGGCTTCTGCCTCCACCGCCCTTGCCTCCGGTGCCGCTGCCGGGGGAGCACAACCAGGCCCACAGAGCAGCCCGCAACCCGGCCCACGGCCGAAGCCGCGGCAAGGCATCGGGCAGCATCGGCGTACTCACCGCCCTGCTCCCGGATCAGAACGTGGCGAGCACGTTCAGGAACCAGCCGCGGCTGTCATAAGACAGGTCGGTGAGGTCGTCCGAGTAGTCGGTGAAGTTGTAGCCCACACCCATCTTCACGTGCTGGCCGACGTGGCGGTAGATGGCGACCAGGGCGCCGGCGCGGGCGTCCTTGGCTTCCTGCGCGCGCAGGTTGCGCCATTCCACCAGGGCATCCCATTCGCGCACGAAGTGCCAGTCGGCACGCAGCACGACGAGGTCGGCGCGGCTCTTGAACCACTCGCTGTCCGGGTTGGTGAACTTCAGCTCGCCGATGCGCAGGCCGTACTTGGCGCCCAGCGACAGCCAGGGGTAGGCATCCCAGATGGTGTCGACCGAGAACACCTGGCTGCGCTGGGCGTAGTCGGCGGACTGGCCGCTGGCGGAGAGCTGACCGGAGGACGGCAGGTTGTGATAGTTGGTGTACTTGAACAGCGTGTTCCAGCGGTCGTTGTCTATGGGCCGATAGGCGGCGCCGAACACGAACTCGTGGAAGTCGCCGTCCCAGTAGCTGCCGCCGCTGTTGCTGCTGCGCGAGACGTTGAACTTGCCGATGAGGCGCCAGGACGGGTCGGCCTGGTAGCCGAGGGAGTTCTTCATCAGCCAGGTGCGGCCGGTGCCGGAATCCGATTCGTCGCGGCGGAATTCCAGGCTGCCGGCGTAGCGCGTCTTGTCCTTCTTGTAGCCGACGGCGAAGCCGACCGCGTTGCGCTTGTAGTCGCCCCCCAGCGGGTCGCTGATGCGGCCGGTTTCGGCCTTCACGCCCATGGTCCAGTCGTCGAAGGGGGCGAGGTCCACCCCGAAGGCGTGGGTGAGGCCCTGCGGGCCGGCGCCGTGGGTGAGGCGGTTCTCGCCGAACACCCGCGCCGTTTCGCTGACGCGGTAGTCGGCGCCGCTCACCCAGGTGCCGTGGCGGCCGCGCCAGGCGTATTCCGGGTCTTCGGTTTCGATGACGTAGTTCAGGTAGACGTTGCTGCGGTCGCTGATGCGGTATTCGCCGCCCACCAGGCCGCCGGGGCCGCCGTTGCCGCCAGAGGCTTCGGCCTTGACCCGCAGGCGGTCGGTGACCTGCATGCTGCCGCCGGCGCCGACACGGTTGTTGTCGTCGCGCTCTTCGGTGCGCTCGGCGGTGCCTTGCACGTAGCCGTACACCGTCCAGTCGTCGGCGCCGCCTTCTTCCTTCTGCGGCTGGTAGTCGGCGCGCAGGATGACGTCGGTGCGGCGGCCCTGCTGCGCCAGCGTGGGGCTGGCGATGAGGCCGGGTGCGGTGTTGCGGCGTTCGTCCTGGCGCACGCCGGCGGACAGCGCCCATTCCTCGTCGAGCTGGTGGCGCAGGCCGGCTTCGATGTTGCTGCGGTCCTGGATGTCGCCTTCGCGCACGTCGGCCTTGAGGGTGACGCGGTCGCGCTCGGTGATGTCCACCTCGGCGCGGGCGCCGCTCTGGGTCACCGCCTCGCCGGCGATGGAGATCTGGCCGGGGCCGCTGTAGCCGGCCTCGCGATCCTGCCAGTAGGCGGAGATGTTGCCGCGGGTGCTGTCGGTGACTTCGGCCAGGTCCACCGTGGCCTCGATGCGCTTGGCGCTGGCGCTGCGGCCGTTGGTGGAGGTTTCGTTGAAGCCGTAGCCGCCATCCACCGAGCTGACCAGCGAATCGCCGGCGCCGCTGGAGCGGGCGAACTCGGCATGCACCGAGGTGCCGGGGGCGACGCGCACCAGCACGTCGGCGCCCTTCAGCGTCTGCCGGCTGGCGTCCTCGCCCTGGCGGAAGCCGGTGAGGCCGAGGCGCAGGTAATCGTTCACCCAGTGGGTGGCGCGCAGGCCGGTGGCGAAGCTGTCCACCTTGTCCAGGCCGGGCACGTATTCGTAGCTGGTGACGAGGTAGAGCAGGTTGCCGGACAGGGTGGAGGTGTAGACCAGGCCAGCGCCGCTGGCGGTGGAGGGCAGCGGCGAGTTGAGGATGACGCGGCCCTGCAGGTAGTTCACGTCGTAGTCCAGGCCGGGGGTGAGCAGGCGGCGCTCGACCACCAGGCCGGAGTCCTTGTCGCGCACTTCCACCCACACCCGCTCGGAGCCCTGGGTGATGTCCTGGTGGCGCAGGTAGTAGAGCGAGCCGCCGGTGCCGCGGAACTCTTGCCGCGCCGGCAGGGTGCCGGGGTCGGCGGCGAAGGCTTCGGCCACCGTGCGGCGCTCGCCGAAGGAGGTGGCGTCGTCGGAGGCGTAGCGGCCCTTGGCACCGTACAGGCCGCGGGAGTACTGCACCAGCTCGCTGCCGGTCCAGCCGGTCTGGAAGTTGCCCCACATGACGTGGGAGTCGCCCTTCTCCAGGCGGACGTAGAACTTGCCCTGGGTGGGCGCGTCATCCACCGTGGTGCTGTCGTCGCCATAGACCGGGTAGTAGGCGTCCGGGTCGATGTTGCGCAGCAGGTAGCGCGGATCCTTGGAGGAGAAGTTGCTGAACAGGTCTTCCAGCGGCTGCTCGCGGGTGTCGGCGGCGGCGGTGAGCAGCCAGTCGCCCTTCACCTTGCCCTTCAGGTAGAAGGCGGTGCGGCCGTCGATGTAGGTCTCGTTCTTGTAGTGGTCGCTGTCGCCGGTGACCAGCTCGGCGCGCTCGCGCTTGCTGGTGGAATTGCGGCCGACGGTGAGGTCGGCCACCGCGATGTAGAACCAGTCGCTGTCGGGAATGGAGACGTTGCGCCGGTACTGGGCCATGCGGCCATCGGTGGCTTCCACCGCGATATCCACCGCATGCGGGCCCGCGGGCAGGATCTGGCGCAGCACGAAGCGGCCCTGCGCATCCACCGGCACCGCCATACCCAGCGCCTGCACCTTGCGGCCGGCGGCAACGTTGCGGCCGCTGACGGTGATGGTGCCGCCCTGCACCGGGATGTTGCTGAGCGCCAGCGCGTTCTCGCCCCAGCCGGCGAGCGCTTCGCGCGCCGGCGTGTCGCGGTCGGCCAGCGGCCGCGGGCGGGCGGCGACGGACAGGGTCTTCACCGCGGTTTCGTCGAAGCGGCCTTTGCTGTCATACACCCGCAGCACGTACTGGTAGTCGCCCTGGCGCAGGTCGCTGTCGGGGAAGGCGCCGCCATTGGCCTGCTCGGCCGGCACCGTCCATGCCACCGGCCGCTCCCAGTTCATCGGCAGCACCGCCAGCGGTTTGGCGGCGGGGGATTCGCCGGCGCGGAAGAGGCGGATCTCCGCCTTGTCCACCCAGGCCAGGTAGTTGCTGTAGCCACGGAAATGCACCGCGCCGCCACGCAGGGCGACGTCTTCCTCCGCCCAGGCGTTGAGCGCCGGGCGCACCGCCAGGTCGTCGTACTTCACCTGGATGTCGGCCTTCTCCAGCGCCACGTCGGCGCAGCGCTGGCGGTCGGCTTCGTTCACCGGCGCGGTGTCCAGCGGCTCGCCATCCACGGTGACGCGGAAGGGCAGATCGGCCTCGCCGAGCGCGGCGCAGGCCTGCGGATCGGCGGGCGCTGGCGGCGGCTGCACCGCCACCACGTCCTCATACCAGGCGGAGATTTCCACCCGGCGGTTCTTCGCCATGCCTTCCGGCGTGTCGTTGCTCGCCACCGCCCGCAGCGGGCCGTGGCCGGACAGGCTGACCGCCTCGGCGGCCAGGCCCAGGCGTTCGCGCAGGTACTGGGCAACGGCCAGCGCACGCGCTTCCGACAGGCCCTGGTTGTCGCCGAAGCGGGCGCGGGCCCGGGCCGACAAGCGCTGGCTGTCGGTGTGGCCGGATACCGCCAGACGCACGCCGCGCTTGCCGCGCAACTCCGCCACCAGGGCGTCGAGCTGGGCGGTGGCGGCCGGCGTGAGGTCGGCATAGCCAGAGGCGAACTGGGCGCGGCCGCCCTCGTCGCTCAGCTGCCGGCTCACCGTGGCCGCGCGCGGCGGCGGCGGGGTGGTACGCATCGCCTGCAGCTCTTCCCGGCTCACGCCGGAGGGCAGCGGCCACAGCGTGGCCTGCCATTCGCCCGGCGACGGTACCGGATGGACTTCGACGCGGGCGTTGTCGATGCGCTTGCCATCGACTTCACCCTCTTCCGCCTGCGCGGTCGCCGGGAACAGGGTGGCCAGCGCGGTCAGCGTGGCGATGAAGGACAGCTTCCGCTTCATGGCCGGATGCCTGCGTTGCGCGCTCATTGCTGCTCTCCCTGCGCGCCAGCGGCGGCGCCGATGATTTCCGTTTCCACCACCAGTGGCGGTCTGTCGCCCTCCCCGTTCTTGCCGTCGCCGGCAGCCTGGTAGAAGTCCTTGAGTCGTGCCGCGAGCGCGGCGAGGCGGTCCTTGGCCTGGGCGGCGTCGGTGGCGCCGCGGTAGGCGAAGCGCACCACCGCCGGCCGTTCGGCCAGTTGCGGCACCAGGGCGGCCAGGCGCGCATCCCATTCGGGGGCCAGCGCATCGCCGGCGAAGGCGCGGCCATCCACTTCGATGCGGAACACCTTGTGCACCGTGGCGCCGAAGTTGAGCTTCACCATCTTCCCGCGGGTGGTGCGCACGTCACGCGGGTTCTCGGTGGTGATGCGGTAGCCCGACGGCAGGGTGCGTTCGTCCAGCTTCATGACGAAGTTGCTGCCACGGTCCTGCTGCGGAATGTCGGCGCAGGTGACGTGGAAGCGGCCTTCGGCGTCGGTGGTAACGAGCAGGCCGCGGGCGGTGGCCACCCGCACGTTGGGAATGCCCGGCTCGCCGTCGTCCTGGTAGCCGTTGGCGTTCTTGTCGTCGAACACCTTGCCGATGATGTCGGAGCAGTCGAACAGGGGATCGGGGATCACCCGCACCACCGCCGAGCCGATGTTGGAGATGCGCTCGCCGGCGAGGCTGTTGTAGGCCCAGGCGAGGTTGGTGTATTCGCCCTCGCCCACGCCGGTACCGACCACCAGCACCAAGCGCACCGTCTTGGTTTCGCCGGCGGCGAAGGTCTGGCCGGCCCAGCTCAGGCTGCGGCCGCTGGCGGCCGGCTCGGTGGGCACGAACACCGTGCTGCCGCCGTGGCGGATGCTGGCGCTGCCGCTGCGGTACTTGAAGCCGGCCGGCACCTGGTCGATCAGATCGACATTGGAGAGCGTGGCCGACAGCGTGTTGGTGGCGGTGACGGTGTAGGGCACCAGACCGCCCTTGGAGACGCTCACCAGCGGCGAGGTCTTGGTGATGCGGATGGCACCGCCGAGGATGGGATCGACCGGGATGTGGTTGTTCACCACGTCGGCCGAGACGCCCGCCGTCAGCACGAAGCTGAGGTAGTACTGGGTGGTGGCCGCGGTGGCGCTGATCGAACTCTCGCAAGCCAGCGGATCGTGCTGCGGCGTGGCCGCCGACGGTGCGTCGGTGGTCTGCTGCACCAGCGCGGGCGACGGCGTGCTGCCCACCACCGGGGTGTTGGTGCAAGCGGGCAGGATGTCCGACTCGCCCGGCATGTAGCCGGCCGGCGCGGTCACCGTCAGCCGGTAGGTGCCGGCAGGCGCGGTCGGCAGCAGCAGGAACTGGTACAGGCCGTCGCTGCCGGTGGTCTGGCTGCCGATACCGCCCAGCACATGGCTGGCGGCATCGAAGCCGGCCGGGCCGGTGAGGGTGACGACCGCGCCGCTGACCGGCTGGCGCGTCACCGCGTCATACACCACGCCCTGCGGGTCCAGCGGCAGGCTCTGCTCCACCGTGTTGGTGCCGGAGACCAGGGTGAGGCCTTGCAGCGAACCATCGGCGTTGCTCGCGCCGCCAGGGTTGGCGGTTTCGTCCCAGGTGCCGTTGCTGAAGGGCAGGCCCTGTTCGTTCGGCACCGCGCGGCCCAGCGCCAGGCCGGTGCTGGCTTCGCGGAAGCGGACCTGGTAGCCGGCCCCCGGCGCCAGGCCGGTGAAGCTGTAGCTGCCATCCACGCCGGAGGTGGTGCTGGCAATCTGCACGCCATCCAGCAGCAGTTCGACCAGCCAGCCTTCGACGCGCGGTTCGCCCGCATCCAGGCGGCGGTCGTGGTTGAGGTCGCGCCACACCGTGCCGGCCACGCTGGCGGCCTCGGCGATGGCGGTGGGGTCGGTGGCGGTGTTGTTGCTCTCGTAGCCAGCCGGCTCGCCACCGCCGGAAACGGTGGCGGTGTTGACCAGCACTTGCCCGGCGAGGCCGGCGGCCACCGCGACACGCAGCACGATGGGCGTGCCGCTGCCGCCGGCGGCGACCACTTCCTCGGTGGCGCAGCTCACCGTCTGGCCGGCGGCGCTGCAGTTCCACACGCCGCCGCTGGGCAGCAGCGCCGGGGTGATGCCGGTGGGCAGCGTATCCACCACGGTGATGGTGCCGCTGCTGGGCTGGCTGCCGACGTTGCTCACCGTCAGCGTGTAGTAGCCGGTGTTGCCGCCGGCGGCGAAGCTGGCCGGCGTGTGGGTCTTGGAGATCGCCAGATCCGGCGCCGCGCCCGGCACTTCCGGGAACAGGTTGTCGCCGGACACGGTGGTGCTGCCGGTGAGGGCGATGCCGGTGATGCGGCTGGTGACGCCACCCACCGGATCATTCACTACGCTGCCACCAGCGCTGCCCGCCACCGGCGTGCCGTTGCTGGTGTTGGCCGGCTGCTGCGGCTGATCCAGGGTGTAAGTGCCTTCCGGCAGGCCGGTGAACTCGAAGCTGCCGTCGGCCAGCGTGGTGGTGGTGCGCGTCACCGGGTTGCCGTTGACGTCGGTGCCGGTGAGGTTGATGACCTGGCCGGCGATGCCGTGGTCGTTGCCGTCGGCCTGGCCGTTGTTGTTGTAGTCCAGGAAGACGCGGCCGCGGATGGTGCGTCCGTTGGGCAGCTCGGCGAAGTTGTTGGCGCTGGACACGGTGCCCGGCGGCAGCACGATGTTGCTGATGGCGCTGGGGGTGACGGCCGGCGTGGTCGCCGTGCCGGCGCTGCCGCCATTGCCGACCGCGCCCGGCACGGTGAGGCCGTTGGCGGTATCCGCCGGCTGCGCCGGCTGGGTCACGGTGTAAGTGCCGGGGGCGAGACCGGTGAAGGCGTAGTTGCCGTTGGCATCGGTGACCGTGTTCAGGTTCACCGGCTGGCCGTTGTTGTCGGTGCCGGTGAGCTGGATGGTCTGGCCGGCGATGCCGGTGTCGCCGCCGTTCTGCGCGCCGTTGTTGTTCTGGTCCAGGAACACCGTGCCGGAGATGGTCGAGGTCTGCACCTCGGCGAAGTTGTTGCCCGGCGAACCGGCCACGCTGCCGCCGCTCTCGGCGAGCACGATGTTGGCGATGGCGCTGGTCGGTACGCTGACCAGGGTCGCCGTGCCCGGCGTGCCGCCTCCACCACCGGAAACGCTGCCGGCGTTGGTGATGCCGTTCAGCGTTCCGGCCGGCTGGGTCGGCTGGGTGAGGGTGTAGGTGCCGGCGTTGAGGCCGGTGAAGGCGTAGTTGCCGAGCGCATCGGTGACCACGCTGCGGCTGACGCTGGCGCCACCCACGGTTTCGACGCCGGTGAGCTGGATGACGACGCCGGCGAGCGGCGCGTCATTGCTGCCGTAGAGGCCGTCCGGCACGACGTCCTTGTCCAGGAACACGCGGCCGGAGATGTAGCCCAGCGGGCTGATTTCCAGCACCGCGCTGGCGGGGTCGGCGTTGTCGCCGAAATCGGTGCGCAGCGCGCTGGCGGCGATGTAGTTGGTGTAGCTGCCTTCCACCGCGCCGGTGACATTCACGCTGATGCGGCAGCCGCCGACCGGAATCTTGGCGCCGGAGGCGTAGCGCACCGTGCCGCTGCCGGCGGTGGCGGTAACCGTGCCCGGGCAGGTGGTGGCAAGGCCGTTGGGGCTGGCGATGAGGAGCGCGCCCGGCGCCGTCGGCAGCACGTCCTCGAAGGCGGCGGCCAGCGTCATCTCGCTGCTGTTGGTATTGCCGAGCACGATGGTGAGGGTGGAGGTGCCGCCCGACGGGATGGAGACCGGGCTGAACTGCTTGGCCACCGTCGGCGGCGCCGACACCACCACCTGGGCGGTGGCCGGCTCGTTGTTGCGCACGCCTTCCACCGTATCCAGCGCGTTGGCCGGGATGGTGTTCACATAGGTGCCGGCGACGTTGCTCACCGTATCCACCTGTACCTGGCAGCTACCGCCCGCCGGCAGCGTGGCGCCGGCCAGCTGCACGCTGGTGGCGGAGCTGGGCGCGGTTACCGTGCCGCCGCAGGTGGTGGTGGCGTTCGGGGTGAGCGCCACGCTCAGGCCACTGGGCAGGGTGTCGGTCAGCGAGGCGCCGGTGAGCACCACCGTGTTCGGATTGCTGAGGGTGATGGTGAGGCGGCTGTTCTCGCCCGGCAGCACCGTGGTCGGATTGAAAGACTTGGCGATGCCCACCGCGCTGCGCACCTGCAGCGTGGCGCTGGCACCCGGCGGCGGGTTGCTCACCGGGCTGCCGCCGCTGTTGGCGGTGACATCACCGCCAACGATGACATTGGTGTAGCTGCCCTCGACGCTGGCGATCACATCCACTTCGGCCACGCAGGTGCTGCTCACGCCGCCGCTGGCGGCCGCCAGCGAGGCGCCGGCAACCACCACTTGGTTGTTGCCCGGCGTGCTCAGGCTGCCGCCCGGGCAGGTGATGACCGGGTTGGCGCCGGCCGGCACCGTCATGCCGGCGGGCAGGCTGTCGATCACCGCCAGATCGGTCAGCGGCAGCGACAGCGGGTTGATGAAGCGCAGCGTGAGGCGGGCGCGCTCGCCCGGCAGCACGGTGGCCGGCGAGAAGGACTTCTCCACGCCGATGCGGCCCAGCGTCGCCAGGCTGGCGATGGCGCTGTCGGTATTGCTCACGCCCTGGGCGGTCTTCACCGCGCCCACCGGAATGGTGTTCTGGATGGTGCCGACGGTGAGCGTGGTCACGTCCACCGCGACGGTACAACTGGCATTGCTGCCGCCGGCCAGCGAGGCATCGGCCAGGCTCAGCGAGGTGGCGTTGCCGCTGGCGCTGACCACGCCGCCCGCGCAGCTGGTAGTGGCATTCGGCACCGAGGCGATGCGCAGCCCGGTGAGGTTGCCGCCGGCCAGGCCGGTGTCGGTGAAATGGTCGGCCAGCGACAGGCCGGAGAGATCCAGCCCGCCGTTGTTCAGCAGGGTGATGACCAGACGGCTGGTTTCACCCGGAGCCTGGATGGTGTTCGGGGTGATGGTCTTGGTGACCACCACGCTGCCGGCGGCCGAATTCAGCGTGGCGCTGAAAGGCGCGGTGTTGGCGACGCCACCATCGGCGCTGAGTTGGCCGATGGAAATGGTGTTCACCCACGGCCCGGTGCCGCTGCTCTGCACATCGAACACCAGCTCGCACTCGCTGCTCGGCGGCAGGGTGGCGCCGCCCAGGTGCAGCGAACCGGCGCCCGCCGTGGCGGTGATGGCCACCGGCCCGGCGCAGGTGCTGTAGGCGTTGGGCGCCGCGGCCAGCGTCAGGCCCGGCGGCAGGTTGTCGGTGAGGCTGACGTTGTACAGCGTGCCGGTGGTTTCGGTGTTGCGCAGGCGGATGGAGACGCGCGACTGGCCGCCCGGCTGCACCGTGGTCGGCGAGAAGCTCTTGCTGCCCGACAGCGCCGAGCGGAATTCGATGGTGGCGGTGGCCGGCAGCGCATAGGTGGTGCTGACGGTGTTGCCGTCGGCCAGCTGCTGCGTTGCCGCCAGCGTGTTGGCCAGAATGGTGTTGGTGTAGTTGCCGGCGGCGCCGGTGACATTCACCTGCACCGTGCAGCTGCCGGCGGTGCCGGTGCCGTTGCTGGCGCGCGCCGGCACGGTGGCGCCGGCCAGGGAAACCAGATCCACGCCCGGCGTGGCGGTCACGCTGCCGCCCACGCAGGTGGTGGCGGCGTTGGCCGGGTTGGCGACCAGCATGCCGGCCGGCAGCGGATCGCTGACCTGTACGCTGGTGAGCGGATTCTGGGTGTTGTTGCTCAGCGTGATGGTGAGCCGCGACACCCCGCCTTCCGGCAGGCTGGTGAGGGAGAAGGCCTTGGCCACGCCGGCGGCGTGGTTCACCGTCAGCGTCACTTCATTCGAGGCCGCCGGGTTGCACACCGTGCCGGCGCCGTTGTTGTCGGCGACGCTGCAGGCGGGCAGCACGTTGGCGCGGGTCTGGCCGACGGCGGTACCGAACTCCACCTCGGCGGTGAAGGACACGGTACATACCGCCGGGTTGCCATTGCTGCCGGCGTTCATGTCGAACACGAACACCGGGTTGGCGGTGTTGCTGTAATCGTGCGCCAGCGTGCCGGCGCAACCAGCGCCGCTCATGCTGGGCGCCGGGCTGGACACCACCCGCACATTGCTCGGCAGCGGATCGGCCAGGCGCACCGCGCTCAGCGCGCCGCCGGAGTAATTGCCGACTTCAACCGTGTAGTAAACCAGGCCGCCTGCCGCCGGATTGCTGGGCGACTGCGTCTTGTTCAGTTCCAGCATGCCGTGCACCGTCAGCGCGGCACTGGCCGGCCGGCTGGTGACGGAGCGGCTGTTGCTGACCGCACCGGCGGCGATGGTGTCGTTGAACACCTTGGAAACGCCGGCCGCATCCAGCGTGGCGGTGTAGGCCACGGTGACGGTGCAGCTGGCATTGGCCGGAATGGTGGCGCCGGAGAGCTGCACGCCGCTGCCGCCACCGACCACGACCGCGCTTCCCGCGGTGCAGGTGGTGCTGGCGCCAGTGGCGTTCAGCGTGCCGCCGCTGCCGCCGGCCGGCTCGCCGATGGGATCGTCGGTGAAACCAATGCCGCTGACCGGTACCGAGCCGTCGTTATAGACGGTGATGACCAGGCTGCCGGACTGGCCGGAGCGCATCGGGTTGGGCGAGAAGGCCTTGGCCACCCGCAGCGGCGACAGGATGGTGAGATCGTCCGACGAGCTGGAGGCGGTGAGGCCGCGGCTGTTGCCGACGTTGGCGCCGTCCATGGTCTGGGTGACGGTGCGTGAGCCGCTGGCGCCGGCATCGGTGCCGACCACGCTGACCACCAGGTCGCAATAGCCGCTGCGGCCTATGGTGCCGCCGCTGGCGCTCAAAGCGCCGGTGGCGCCGGCCGCCGGCGTGAACGTGCCGCTGGCGGCGCCGGTGCCGGTGCAGGTGAGCGAGGCATTCGGCGTGGCCGCCACCTCCACGCCGGCGGGCAGCGTGAAGGAGGTGGTGGTCAGCGGGATGTCGGCGTTGCTGTTGGGGTTGGTGATGCGGATGCGCAGCGTCGAGGTCTGGTCGTACTGGATCACCGAGTCCGGCGTGAACAGCACGCTGGTGGTCGGGTTGGACAGCGGCAGCACGGTGAAGCTCTGCTGCGCCAGCGAGGTGTTCTGCACCGCCGCGCCGTCGTTGCCGGTCACCCCGCCGACGCCGATGGTGTTCACCCGCTCGCCGGTGGAGGTGGAGTTCACCTCGACGACGATGGAGCAGCTGCCGCTGACGCTGGCACTGGGCGCGATCGGAATGGTGCCGCCGCTGAGCGAGATCAGGCTGCTGCCCGGCGTGGCGGCAAGCGTGCCGCCGCAAGCGTTGGAAACGACGTTCGCCACCCGGATGCCGACGAGGCTCATGTCGTCGGTCAGCGTCACGCCGTTCACCGCCGATGCCGGATTGTCGTTCGACAGAGTGATGGTGAAGGCGGTGGTGTCGCCCGGGTAGGGCGTGCCGCTATAACCTCCGGCAATGCTCTTGGAAACGGTGATCGCCGCCTGCGCGGCTGGCACCGCCAGCATGGCGCAGGCCAGGGCGAGCATCGCCCGGCGCCCGCCGGAGATCAGTGCGGCAAGGCGGTGTACGCCGGCCGGTTCGGAAACGCGTGTTCTTTTCATGGCAGCTCGCATGACGTCGGCCTGACCACCCCAAGAGGTCAGTACCGGTGTTCGGCCGCGCCAGCCGGTGCTCTCGCCCGCGCCCGCGCCCATTCCGTTTGCAAAACGGCCACGGATTCTATGGACGCGCCGGCCATGCGTTTGTCACGCTCACTCATCCAGACTGACAAAGCCCTCGCATTCCTAACCGCTGCCTAACCTCGCTTCGTGACGTAGGACACAGTGCACCTCAAGCAGCAGCCGCAGACGCCGGATCGCCCATGCCTTTCGGACTAGAATCCGGCGCGCACCCGCCCCGAATCCGACGAGTCTTCCGGGCGGCGCCAGACCCGGGTCTCCCCTCAGCTCTCCCTCCCTCACATCAGCCGAACGCCGACCGCCACCACTCCAGCCCGCAGACCCAGAGAACGCCACCCAACGCATGCCTCGTACCCGTACCGGCCCTAGCCTGCCGCTCAAGCGTCCGTCCAACGAACCCACGCTGTTCCACCGCCGCGGCCGGCGGGAGCGCATCGCCGCGCGGGTGTTCGATACGGTGCACGACGGCGTGGTGGTGACCGACGCCAACTGCCGCATCGTCGAAATCAACCGCGCTTTCGTCGAAACCAGCGGCTATGCGCGCGAGGAGCTGATCGGCCGCACGCCGCACCTGCTGCGCTCCGGCTGGCACGACAGCGCCTTCTACGAGGACATGTGGAACGAGATCGGCGGCACCGGCATGTGGCGCGGCGAGATCATCAACCGCCGCCGCAACGGCCAGCTGGTGTCGGAACTGGTGGCGATCAGCGCGGTGCGGGACAGCAGCGGCCGCATCAGCCACTACGTGGCGACCTACTCCGACCTGTCCATGATCAAGGAGTACCAGCAGCGGCTGGAGCACCTCGCCTACCACGACCCGCTCACCCAGCTGCCCAACCGCCAGCTGTTCTCCGACCGCATGGAGCAGGCGCTGGCGCAGGCGCGCCGCCACGGCACCATGCTGGCGGTGTGCTACCTGGACCTGGACGGCTTCAAGCCGATCAACGACCGCCACGGCCACCACGCCGGCGACGAGGTGCTGCAGGAAATCTCCACCCGGCTGAAGGCCAACCTGCGCGGCGGCGACACGGTGGCGCGCCTGGGCGGCGACGAGTTCGCCCTGCTGCTGAGCGACATCACCAGCGCGGACGAGTTGGAAACGGTGCTGGGCCGCCTGCTGGAAGTCATCTCCCACCCGGTGGCCGGCCTTGAAGGCAGCCCGCTCAGCGCCAGCATAGGCGTGAGCCTGTTCCCGGACGACGGTGAGGATGCCGATACCCTGCTGCGCCACGCCGACCAGGCCATGTACCGTGCCAAGGAAGGCGGCCGCAACGCCTGGCGGCTGTTCGGCTCGGTGGACGAGATCCACTCCCACAAACGCAAGAACCTGCAGCAGGAAATCCGCAACGGCCTCAAGCGCGGCGAATTCCGCATCCACTACCAGCCGGTGATCTCCATCGACACCCGCGCGGTGGTGGGCTGTGAGGGCCTGATCCGCTGGCAGCACCCCACCCGCGGGCTGCTGCCGCCGGCCGCCTTCCTGTTCGCCATCCAGGACACCGCGCTCGCCCGCGAGGTGGATGAATGGGTGCTGGACGCGGTGCTGGAGCAACTCGCCGAATGGCAGCACCACGACATCGAGCTGCCGGCCAGCGTCAACGTCTCCGCGCCGCTGCTGCAGCAGGAAGAGCTGGGCATGCTGCTGAGCGAGCGGCTGTCGCGCCACCCGGGGCTGAACCCGCACCTGATCGAATTCGAGATCCTGGAAACCGCCGCGCTGCAGGATCTCTCCCGTGCCAGCCGCATCGTCGGCGACTGCAACCGCCGCGGCTTCCGCTTCGCGCTGGACGACTTCGGCACCGGCTATTCCTCGCTCACCTACTGCCGCCAGCTACCGGTGCAGGCGCTGAAGATAGACCGCTCCTTCATCAACGAGATGCTGGACGACCCGGAAGACCGCGCCATCGTCGAAGGCGTGATCGGCCTGGCGCGCGCCTTCCGCCGCCGGGTGGTGGCCGAGGGCGTGGAGAAGCCGGAACAGCTCACCGCGCTGGCCGAGCTGGGCTGTGACCATGTGCAGGGCTACGGCATCTCGCCGCCGCTGGCGCCGGACGATTTCGAGCACTGGCTGAAGGAATACCGCAGCCGGCACGTCGAACCGGCCTGAGCCGCGGCGACAGCGCCGGCCGGCGCCGCGCGGGACATCAGGAAACGGGGAAAGGAAGCAACGGGGAAAGCGGCCGCGGCACACAACCGCGCATCGCGCCGGGCCAGCCCGCGCTCAGGCGCTGACCTGGTGGCGCGACAGGATGAAGCCGAAGCCGCGTACCGCCCGCAGCGGCAGCGCCTCGCCGGTCTCGCTCTGGATCTTGCGCCGCAGCCGGCTCACCAGCATGTCCAGCCGGTGGTTGAGGTAGTAATCCGCGCGGTGGCCCATCGCCTCCACCAGCACCTCGCGCCGCACCACTTCATTGACCTGGTTGAACAGGCACTGGATGAAGAGGCGCTCGGACGGCGTCAGCGACACCGAACGCCCACCCGGCGACACCAGCGCCCAGCCATCCACCGTCAGCACCCACTCCGGCGCCGGCGTGGCCGGCTGGGGCGTGCGCACCGGCTGCGGCTCGGCCTCGCCGGCGGTGGGCGCCAGCGCCATGCGGCGACGCACGCTCACCAGCGTCACCGCCAGCTCGCGCAGGTCCGCCGGCTTGGACAGCCAGGCATCCGCGCCGCCCATCAGCCCGCGCACCCGGTCTTCCACGCCGCGGCGGCCGGACAGGATGACGATGCCGACGTCGCTGATGGCACGCAGATGCTCGGTGACCGAAAAGCCGTCCTCGCCAGGCAGGCCGATGTCCACCACGACGATGTCGCAGCGGGACTTGAGCATGCCGCGATACAGCTCGCGCGGATCGGGAAAGGTCTGCACCGAAAAGCCGAAATCGGCCAGCCCGAGGCCGATTTCCTCGCGCAGGTCTTCATCGTCCTCGACGACGAAGACCTGGATGCCTGCGCCTATGCGCGTGTCTTCCAGGACGTTCATATCCATTAAGAATCGATTGCCGCCATACGGCGGACGGAGGACGCCCGGCGGACCATACCGCAGACCTCCCTCCCGGACCGGCAGGCTCCGCCGGCGGGCGGGCATCGTAACCCGGCTCCGCGGCACGATACCGTTACATCCGTCACGCTGCGCGAACGATCAGCGGGATTCGAGCAGCAAACGGCCGTTGCTCGGCTGCAGCGGGCGGATGTTGCGCGGGTAGAGCCGGCTGAAGAGGGCGATCTGCTCGTCCGATACCGGCATCGGCTGCTTCAGCACCACCCAGCTCACCCCCTCGGTGCAGGGCGGCGTGGACAGGGAGCCGAGGTAGAGATAGTGGGCCGGGCTGGCCGGCAGGAAGGCGCCGAGATCGACCATGGCGGTCGGCATGTAGTTGCTGCCCTTCTCCAGCGGCAGGTTGTTCAGCACCGCCTGCAGCAAGGGATTGGGCTGGGTGCCGCGCTCCAGCAGCACCGAGACGATGGCGACGCGGCCATCGAAATCCCGATGCAGGAACTGCACCGACATGTCCGACGCCTGGCCGCCGATGCGCACCTCGGACGGCCGGTGGATGGTGAAGGAATCCAGCGTGTAGCGCTGGCCGCGCAGCTCGATGCCCATGCCGTCGCCCACCGTCACCCGCAGGGTGTTGCCGGTGTCGGAAATGCGGAAGCGGGTTTCGCGGTAGTCGAACTTCACCGGCTCCAGGTCCACCGCCACACCGTCGCGCAGGTCGATGGGCGACTGGCGCGCGCCCTCGGCGCACAGGCGCCAGTCGGGGCGCAGCTTGCCCCAGTTGTCCGGGCCGGTTTCGCCGTCGTAGCGCCAGCCATCGCCCGCGGCCACCAGCACCGGCCGGGCGGGCTGGGCCGGTAGTGCCGGCGTTGCCGCAGGGGTGGCCGCCGGAGCGGCCTGCGGCGCGGCGTGGGCTGCCGGCGCCGCGGCATGCGACCGCGGTGCGGCATGGTGGACAGGCGCCGGAGCGGGCACCGCCGCCGGGCGGGTCGGCGCGGCGGCGGGCGTCGGCGTGCTCGCGGCCGGTGCCGGCCGGTTAGCGGTGGCCGGCGGGCTGGCGGGTGTGGTGGCCTGCGGCTGGCGCGGTGCCGGCGCGGCCGCCGGGGCGCTGCCTTCGGTGGCCGCGGCCGGATGTTCTTCCTGGGCGTTGGGCTGGAACTGGGCGGAGCGCACCGGCGCCGGCTGGCCGACCTGGGCGTTCTCCAGCGCGCGGGCGCCGGCCGGCGCGGTTTCCGCCCGCCGCGGCGCTTCCTGGACGTTGGCGCGGCGCGGCGGCGCGGCCGGCGTCGCCCGTTGCGGCGGCGGCTTCACCTCCGCCTTGGCCGGAGCCGCGGCGCGGGCGGCCTGCTGCGCCACCTTGTCCAGCTCCGATACCGTGGGCGGGCGACAGACCTCCCGCCACATGCGCTCGTCCACCGAGTTGCGCGTGACCGCCACCGGTGTCTGGTCGGCAGCGGCCTCCTCGCGGATCACCCGGTCCAGCGAGTCGATGAACACCCGCTTCACCGTCAGGAAACTGCGGTTCATGCAGTCGTAGCGGTTCAGCGCCTTGATGGTGGTGTAGCCGGCGGTGCGCGACTCCTCCAGCGACAGCACGATGCGGCCCCAGGCCACCTTGGTGCCGCGGTCCGAGTCGATGATGGTGCCGCGGTCTATCTCGATGCGCCGGTCGCGGTCGCTGAGCACCAGTTGCCAGTTGTCGGCGGCGGCTGGCAGCGCAAGCGGCAGGAGCAAGGCAGTGGCGAGCAGTTGGAGGGGCTTCATCGGCAACAGTCCGGGTGGCGTCGGACAGTACAACGACCTACCAGCGGATTTCTTGAGCGCAGCGCGCCGAACGGTGTTTTGCGACGGACTTCCTTGTTCACCAGGGCCGTAATCGGCCATCATGCCCGGCTGTTCCATCTCGCCCTCCATTCGCGGTCCGCCCGCGGCCCCACTCTCTGCCCCGCCCCCTGCCCCCTTCGCCAGCCGATGCCCGCCAGCCTCCAACCCCGCTACGCCCACCCGCTGCAGCGCCTGTGGATGCTGGCGCTCGCCCTGCTCCTCCTTGGCCTGTCCGCCCTCGGCAGCGCCCGCGCCGCCGACGCCCTCGCGGTGTGCCCGAACGCACCGCTGCTGGCCACCGACGGCCTGCGCGGCAGCGCCCCCCTGACCGGCCGGCTGGCGGCGCTGGACGACCGCGGCAACCGGCTGGACATCGGCAGCGTGGAAAGCGCTCCCGGCTTCGCCACGCTGGACGGCCCCATACGCTCGCGCAGCGGCGGCGGCAGCACCTGGTTCCGCCTGTGCCTGCAGCGCGCCGCCGATGCGCCGGCGAAATGGATGCTGACGGTGCTGCCCTCCTACCTCAGCGACGTCGCCCTCTATTCGCCCCGCCCCGAGGGTGGCTTCCGCCTGCAGCAGCAAGGCACCGCCTTCCCGGACCAGGGCGAAGAACTTTCCTACCGCGGCTTCTCCTTCACCATAGACCTGCCGGCGGATACGCCCACCGTCCATTACCTGCGGGTGCGCACCCCTTCCGCGATGCGCGCCGAACTCGGGCTGTTCCAGCCCGCCGGCCTGTTCGCCGAATCGAGCCGCGAGGCCGGTGGCTTCGGCTTCTACATCGGCATGCTGGTGCTGGTGGTGGTCATCAACGGCATCTTCTGGCTGTGGCTACGCGATCCGGCCCAGCTGCTGTATGCCGGCACGGTGGCCGCCATCGGCCTGTTCGCCACCATCACCTCCGGCTATGCCGGCCTGCTTTCGCCCTGGCCGCTGGACATGCGCCTCGCCTACGCGCTGAGCGGCTGCCTGATGTGGACGCTGGGCGGGCTCTACTTCTCCGCCACCCTCAAGCTGCGGCACCGCTACCCGCGGCGCTGGCTGCTGAACCGCGCCATCATCCTGGTCTATTGCCTCAGCGCGCTGGCGATCACCGTGCTGCCGGAACTGGCGCTGCGGGAATTCCTTCACCTGGTGATGCTGGGCCATATGGCGCTGGTGGTTTCCACCGCCATCGATACCTTCCGCCGCTATCCGCCGCTGCAGCTCTACATCCTCGCCTTCCTGCCGCTGGTGTTCAGCCTGGTGGTGGTGATCGTGGGCACCGAGCTGGGCCTGGACACCGGCTCGCCGGCGCTGCTGCTGCACGGCAGCAGCCTGATCCATGTGGTGTTGCTCAACATCGTGCTGGCGCGCCGGGTGTTCGAGGCCGAACGCGAGCGCCGCGGCACCCAGGCCACCGCGCTGCGGCTGGCGCAGGAGAGCGAACGGGTGCTGGAGCAGCGGGTGGAGGAACGCACCCGCAGCCTGGACGCGGCCAACACCCGGCTGACCCAGGAAGTGGCGGAACGCCGCACGGTGGAGCACAAGCTGCAGCTGGCGCTGGAGGCGGAGCAGCAGGCCAACGGCGCGCTGCGCCGCTTCCTCTCCATGGTGTCCCACGAGTTCCGCACGCCGCTCGCCACCATACAACTCAGTGCCCAGCGCCTGAGCCGCACACTGATGGAGCAGGCGCCGGAGCTGCTGCCGCAGCCGGCCAAGATCGTGCGCAACGTCGGCCGCCTGCTCGGCCTCATCGACAACCTGCTGGCCGAGGACCGCCTGGGCGCGGCGGCGATGAACCCGCGCATGGAATACCTCGACCTCGCCCGCCATCTGCTGCTGCGCTACGGTGAGCATGCCGTCGGCCGCGTCGGCCTGCGGCTGCCGCGCGGCAGCGTGATCGTGCTGGGCGACCCGCAGCTGCTGGACATCGCCATCTCCAACCTGATCGACAACGCCCTCAAGTACTCGCCGGCGGGCTCACCGGTGGAAGTGGCGCTGACGGTGGATGGCGATCTGGTGGAAGTAAGCGTGAGCGACCAGGGGCCGGGCATTCCCGAGGGCGAGCGGGAGCGCATCTTCGACAAGTATTACCGGCAGGACCGCGTCAGCACCAAGCCGGGCACCGGCCTCGGCCTGCATCTGGCGCGCGAATTCGCCCGCCGCCACGGCGGCGACCTGACGCTGGCCGAAGCCGCGGCCGGCCAGGACGGCGGGTGGGAAGGCGAGCGAGAAGGCGGCGCGACCTTCCTGCTGCAACTGCCGCTGGCCATCAGCCGGCCGTCGTCCGGCGAGGACAGCGACGGCATCGCCGCCTGAGGCCGGGCGGTCGCGCCACGGCATGTCGCGGACCGGCCGCGGCCTATCGAAATCGTCATATGCACCCCAACCCCGCCCGGCGGCCGGCTTGTCAGCCCCGGGCGCATCCAGTATCTTCCGTCGCTTGCCGTTAGGGGTGCCCTGCCGATTCCCGGCGTGGGCTGAGAGAGTCCCTCACAACCTGATCCGGTTCGCACCGGCGTAGGGAAACGCGACCATGAGCCAAAGCGCAGCGCATCCTTCCTCCTCCAGCAGTATCCCGAACGTTCTGACCATCGCCGGCGTGGACCCCAGCGGCGGTGCCGGCGTACTCGCGGACCTCAAGGCTTTCTCCGCCCTCGGCGCCTACGGCTGCGGCGTCATCGCCGCGCTGACGGCGCAGAACACCCAGGGCGTGACCGGCGTGCATGTGCCGCCCACCGATTTCCTGCGCCTGCAGATCGACACCCTGTTCGCCGATGTCGCCCTGCACGCCACCAAGATCGGCATGCTGGGCAGCGCCGAGGTAACCGCGGTGGTGGCCGAGCGCCTGGCTCACTGGCAGGCCCGCAACGTGGTGCTGGACCCGGTGATGGTGGCCAAGAGCGGCGACGCGCTGCTGGCCAGGAACGCCATCGCGATGATGCGCGAGGCGCTGTTCCCGCAATCCTTCCTGATCACGCCCAACCTGCCCGAGGCCGGCGTGCTGCTGGAGCAGCGCGCGCCGGAAACGGTCAAGGAGATGTACCGCGCCGCCGAGCGCCTGCGCGAGCTGCTGCCGCTTTCCAGCGAGCGCTGGGTGCTGCTCAAGGGCGGCCACCTGCCGGGCAACGAAGTCACCGATCTGCTGTTCGACGGCGATCGCATGATCGAGCTGCCCTCGCCCCGCATCGAAACCAAGAACACCCACGGCACCGGCTGCAGCCTGTCCTCCGCCATCGCCGCGCTGCTGCCGCGCCACGAAGGCGGCTTCCGCGGCGTCGAGGCCGCGGTACGCCAGGCCCGCCAGTGGCTGCTGGGCGCCATCGCCCGTTCCGGCGAACTTGGCGTCGGCAGCGGCCACGGCCCGGTACACCACTTCCACGCGATGTGGCGCGCGGCCTGAGCCGCCCGCCATCGCCCCATTCCCGCATCACCGGCTGACGCCCGCGCCGGCCCGCACGCCCGGCACCCGCAACAGCGTATTGCCCCAGCAGTCCCGCCCCAGGAGACCCGCATGAACGCCAAGGAACAATTCATCGCCACCCAGGCCAAGGTGGACGAAGCCGCCATCGCGCCGCTGCCGAACTCGCGCAAGATTTACGTGGAAGGCTCGCGCCCGGACATCCGGGTGCCGATGCGCGAAATCTCGCAGTCCGACACGCCCGCCTCCTTCGGCGCCGAGCCGAATCCGCCCATCTATGTGTATGACTGTTCGGGCATCTACACCGACCCGGCGGCCCGCATCGACATCCGCTCCGGCCTGCCGGCCCTGCGCGCCGGCTGGATCGCCGAGCGCGGCGACACCGAACAGCTCGCCGACCTCAGCTCCGAATTCGGCCGCGAGCGCGCCGCCGACAGCAAGCTGGACGAGCTGCGCTTCCCCGGCCTGCACCGCAAGCCGCTACGCGCCAAGGCGGGGGCGAATCTCAGTGGCAACGTAACCCAGATGCACTACGCCCGCCGCGGCATCGTCACGCCGGAGATGGAGTTCATCGCCATCCGCGAGAACCTGCGCCGCAAGGAGTACATGGAGTCCCTGCTGGCCGCCGGCCCCACCGGCAAGAAGATGGCCGGCCTGCTGACCCGCCAGCATCCGGGCCAGCATTTCGGCGCCGCCATCCCGGCCGAGATCACCCCGGAATTCGTGCGCGACGAAGTCGCCCGCGGCCGCGCCATCATCCCGGCCAACATCAACCACCCGGAAACCGAGCCGATGATCATCGGCCGCAACTTCCTGGTGAAGATCAACGCCAACATCGGCAACTCGGCGCTGGGCTCCTCCATCAGCGAGGAAGTGGACAAGATGACCTGGTCCATCCGCTGGGGCGGCGACACGGTGATGGACCTGTCCACCGGCAAGAACATCCACGAAACGCGCGAGTGGATCATCCGCAACTCGCCGGTGCCCATCGGCACCGTGCCCATCTACCAGGCGCTGGAAAAGGTGAACGGCAAGGCCGAGGAACTCACCTGGGAAATCTTCCGCGACACCCTGATCGAGCAGGCCGAGCAGGGCGTGGACTACTTCACCATCCACGCCGGCGTGCTGCTGCGCTACATCCCGCTCACCGCCAACCGCATGACCGGCATCGTCTCGCGAGGCGGCTCCATCATGGCCAAGTGGTGTCTGGCGCATCACAAGGAAAGCTTCCTCTACGAGCACTTCGAAGACATCTGCGAAATCATGAAGGCCTACGACGTGGCCTTCTCGCTGGGTGACGGCCTGCGCCCCGGCTCCATCTACGATGCCAACGACGAAGCCCAGCTGGGCGAGTTGAAGACCCTGGGCGAACTCACCGACATCGCCTG
>Ga0206117_100126_pt1 | contig 125517 bp, 114 predicted proteins | sample 3A5Ametagenome_FD_177997 | JGI IMG/M metagenome (GOLD analysis project Ga0206117, IMG submission 177997) | Enriched microbial communities from leaf-cutter ant dump, University of Wisconsin, Madison, United States - 3A5A | ecosystem: Environmental > Terrestrial > Nest > Insects nest > Nest dump...
GGCCGGTGGCCTGAGCCGGCCGGGGAGACCGATTTCAGCGATTCCCGAGGGTGGCAGTGGCCAAACCGGGAAAGTCTGTAATCAGGCTGTCTACGCCGAAGTCGGCGAGCCGGCGCATCAGCGCCGGCTCGTTGACCGTCCACACCGACACGTGCAGTCCCTGGCGCTGGGCCTTGATCAGGCGCTCGGGGCTGCAGTGCGTCCAGTTCAGTGCCAGCAATTCACAGCCGTAGTTCTGCGCGACCTTCAACGGGTCGAGCCAGGTGTATTCCGCCACCAGTCCGCGAGAGATGTCCGGCACCAGTTCCAGGGCCGCGCCGAGCACTTCGCGCGAGCTCGAGGTGATGGTCACCTTGTCCAGCAGGCCGAAGCGCTGGGCCATTTCGCGAATCGCCAGCACCGTGGTCGCGGCACGGGTCCGCGAGGCGCTCTTGACCTCCAGTTGCCAGTGCTCGAACGGGCACTTCTCGAACAGCTCCTCCAGGCGCGGGACAGGGCAGGGCTGCACCCAGCCGGGGCCACCCTTGCGCGCGTCGTAGGTGACCAGCTCGGCGGCGGTATGCTCCACCACCTTGCCGCGCCGGCCGGTGGTGCGCTTGAGGGTCGGGTCATGAATCACCATCAGCTCGTTGTCGGCCGACAGGTGCAGGTCGAGTTCGCAGCGCCGCACGCCATGTTGCAGGCACTGCTGGAAGCTGGTCAGGGTGTTTTCCGGGGCTTCGCCCTTGGCGCCACGATGGCCGTAAATCTGCGTCACGTTTGTTCCTTCAAGTAAGACTGGGAGCTGAAGTTCAGGAGGCTGGCGGGTCGCCTTGTTCCAGGGCCTGGCGGCGTTGCTGCTGCTGCCGTTGCAGGATGTAGCGGGCCAGCAGCTGGCGCTGGGCGTCGCTGATCTCGACGAATTCGCTGCCGATGTCGTATCGACCGTCGGCGAGTTTGTCGCAATGGGTGATGCGGGCGCGCAGCAACAGGCCGGAGGCGCGGGGCATCAGGACCATTTTCAGCGCCACGCGGGTGCCGGGGGCGAAGGCCTGCGCGTGCTTGAACTCGACCCCGCCTTCGGAAAGGGTCACCGCCTGCGGCGCGCCGATCTGCCCGATCAGGGTCTGCGCGAGCACGGCGCTGAGCAGGTCGATGCGCTTGTTCTGGGCCTTGAGGAAGGCCGCCAGGGTGCGATCCTTCTCGCTGAGCTGGCGCAGCAGGTGCTGCGATTCGAACTCGCTCAGGTGCAGTTCGCTGAGCAGGTTGAACAGTGGCGAATCATCTTGCAACAAGTCCGTGCCAAGGGCGTCCGCCGCGCTCAGCGGGCTAATTTCCAGTGCGATCCGGTCCTCGATACGATAGTATTCGCGGCGATCTTCTTCATCTAATGTCGACATGGCGAACCCATGGTTACGGCGGTGGTCTGAGTGTAAATCCGCTGTCCAAGCCCCGCCACAAGGACGTTCCTCTTTCATCCGAACAAGCCCCGACATGTTCAGACCTCTTTTCGTATTCATCGGTACGCGCTACACCCGTGCCAAGCGCCGCAACCACTTCGTCTCGTTCATTTCCCTGACCTCGATGATCGGCCTCGCCCTGGGCGTGGTGGTGATGATCGTGGTGCTCTCGGTCATGAACGGCTTCGACCACGAGATGCGTACCCGCGTACTGGGCATGGTCCCTCATGCCACGCTGGAGACCGGGCAGCCGTTGGACGACTGGCCGACCCTCGCCGCTAGAGTAAAGCAGAATCCGTCGGTGCTGGACGTGGCGCCGTTCACCCAGATGCAGGGGTTGCTGACCCACGAGGGCAAGGTACAGAAAGTCCTGCTCAACGGCATTGACCCGGCGCAGGAGCGCAAGGTCTCGATCATCGGCGACTTCATCCAGCAGGGTCGCCTGGAAGATCTGGCGCCCGGCAGCTTCGGCATCCTCATCGGCGACAAGGCCGCCGCCAAGCTGGGCGTCGGCATCGGCGACAAGCTGACCTTCGTCGCCCCCGAGGTCACCGTGACCCCGGCCGGGATGTTCCCGCGGATGAAGCGTTTCACCGTGGTCGGCACCTTCCACGTCGGCGCCGGCGAGATCGACGGCTACCTCGGCCTGACCAACCTCTCCGACCTGTCCCGCCTGCACCGCTGGAAGGCCGACCAGGTGCAGGGCCTGCGCCTGAAGTTCGACGACCTGTTCCAGGCGCCGCGCAACGCCTACAACATCGCCCGCGAGCTGGGCGACCACGAGTTCTATGCCCGCGACTGGACGCGCAGCTACGGCAACCTGTACCAGGCGATCCGGATGGAGAAGGCGATGATCGGCCTGCTCCTGCTGCTGATCGTCGCGGTGGCGGCGTTCAACATCATTTCCACCCTGGTCATGGTGGTCAACGACAAGCGTGGCGACATCGCCATCCTGCGCACCCTCGGCTCGACGCCGGGGCAGATCATGGCGATCTTCATGGTCCAGGGCACCATCATCGGCGTGGTCGGCACGGCCATCGGCGCCGCGGTGGGGATTCTCGCCGCGCTGAATGTCAGCGCCGCCATCGCCGGCCTGGAGCGCCTGATCGGCCACAAGTTCCTCAACGCCGACGTCTATTTCATCGACTACCTGCCGTCGCGGATCCTCGCCCAGGACGTGTGGATGGTCTGTGGCGCGGCGCTGGTCCTGAGTTTCCTCGCCACCCTGTATCCGGCCTGGCGTGCGGCACGCACCCAGCCCGCGGAGGCGCTACGTTATGAGTGAGTTGGGCATGAGTGATAAAGCCGTACTGAGTTGCCGCAGCCTGGGCAAGTCCTATGAGGAAGGCCCGGAGAAGGTGCAGGTGCTGTCGAACCTGCAGTTGGAGCTGTTCGCCGGCGAGCGCGTGGCCATCGTCGGCAGCTCGGGCTCGGGCAAGAGTACCTTGCTCAACCTGCTGGGCGGTCTCGACACGCCGAGCGAGGGCAGCGTATGGCTGGCCGGCGAGGAGCTGTCGGCCCTCGGCGAGCGGGCCCGCGGCCTGCTGCGCAACCGCGCCCTGGGCTTCGTCTACCAGTTCCACCACCTGCTGCCGGAGTTCACCGCCCTGGAGAACGTGTGCATGCCGTTGCTGATCGGTCGCACCGCGATCCCGGAAGCCCGCGAGCGCGCCGAGGCGCTGCTCAAGCGCGTCGGTCTCGGCCATCGCCTCAGCCACAAGCCGGCCGAGCTGTCCGGCGGCGAGCGCCAGCGCGTGGCGATCGCCCGGGCGCTGGTCAACCGCCCCGGCCTGGTGATGCTCGACGAGCCCACCGGCAACCTCGACCAGCACACCGCCCAGGGCATCCAGGACCTGATGCGCGAACTGAGCACCTCGTCGCAGACCGCTTTCCTGGTCGTGACCCACGATCTGAACCTGGCGCGGCAGATGGACCGCGTGCTGCGTCTGGAAGAGGGCCACCTGGTCCCGATCTGACGCGTGGCGGGCGCCCGTGCCGTCGCCGGGCGCCCTGGTCGTTTTCCTTGCCTGGGTGCATCACTTCATGTTCAGACCCCTGTCAATTTTCATCGGCGCGCGCTACACCCGCGCCAAGCGCCGCAACCATTTCATCTCGTTCATTTCCATGACCTCGATGATCGGCCTGTCCCTGGGCGTGCTGGCGATGATCACGGTGTTGTCGGTGATGAACGGCTTCCAGCGCGAAATGAGCGCGCGGATCCTCGGCATGGTGCCGCACGCCATGATCGTCGGGGTCAACCCGCTGGACGACTGGCAGCCGGTGGCCGCCGCCGCGCTGAAGGCCCCCGGGGTGATCGCCGCGGCACCCATCACCGAGATGGAAGGCATGCTCTCCTACAAGGGTTCGATGCAGCCGATCCAGGTCAGCGGCATCGATCCGGCGCAGGAAGGCAAGGTCTCCATCGTCGCCCAGCATATCGTCCAGGGCAGCCTGGAGGACCTCAAGCCCGGCGAGTTCGGCGTGGTCATCGGCGAGATCACCGCACGGCGCTTCCGCCTCAACGTCGGCGACAAGCTGACCCTGATCGTCCCGGAAGTGAGCAGCGCGCCGGGCGGCATCACCCCGCGCATGCAGCGCCTGAACGTGGTCGGCATCTTCAAGGTCGGCGCCGAACTGGACGGCTCCATGGCCATGATCCATGTCGCCGATGCCGCGGAAATGCAGCGCTGGGCGCCGAACCAGGTGCAGGGCGTGCGCCTCAAGCTCGATGATCTCTACGCGGCGCCGGTGGTGTCGGCGTCCATTGCGTCGGGGCTGGGCGAGCAGTACCGCGCCGACGACTGGACCCATACCCAGGGCAGCCTGTTCAGCGCGATGAAGATGGAAAAGACCATGATCGGCCTGTTGCTGCTGATGATCATCGCCGTGGCGGCGTTCAACATCATCGCCACCCTGATCATGGTGGTGAACGACAAGGGCGCGGACATCGCCATCCTGCGCACCATCGGCGCGACGCCGGGGCAGATCATGGGCACCTTCATGGTCCAGGGCAGCCTGATCGGCGTGGTCGGCACCCTGATCGGCGGGGTGCTCGGCGTGGCCCTGGCGCTCAACGTCAGCGACGTGGTGGGCTGGATCGAGCGGGTCAGCGGCCAGCACATCTTCACCTCCGACGTGTATTTCATCAGCTCGCTGCCGTCGGAGCTGCAATGGGGCGATGTGGCGCTGATCTGCAGCGCCGGCCTGGTGATGAGCTTCCTGGCCACGATCTACCCGGCCTGGCGCGCGTCGCAGGTCGAGCCGGCCATGGCCCTGCGCTACGAGTAAGCGCGCTCAGGCGGCGGGCAGTTCGACGATGAAACGCGTCCAGCCTGCCGCCGATTCGGCCCGGATGGTGCCGCCATGGGCACGGACGATGGACTGGGTGATGGCCAGGCCCAGGCCGGCATGTTCGCTGCTGCCGGCCCGACGTGCCGGGTCGGCGCGGTAGAAACGGTCGAACAGGCGGGGCAGTTGCGCGGCCTCGATCGGTTCGCCGCGGTTGGCCACTTCCAGGCGGATATCGCCGCCACGCTGGTTGATGCCTACCTTGATTTCCCCGCCCGCCGGGGTGAAGCGCAGGGCGTTGTCCAGCAGGTTGGAGAGGGCGCGGCGCAGCATGTGGCGATCGCCGTCCAGGGTGGCCTGACCTTCGCGTTGCAGGGCGATCCCGGCGTCCTCGGCGAGGGCGCCGTAGTACTCCAGCAGGGCATCCACTTCTCCATGCAGGGCCAGCGGCTCGCGACTGGGCATCAGCAGGCCGTGGTCGGCCTTGGCCAGGTAGAGCATGTCGTTGACCATCTGCGCCATCCATTGCAGCTCTTCCAGGTTGCCGTGCAGCGCCTCGCGGTACTCGTCGAGGCTGCGCGGGCGGGTCAGGGTGACCTGGGTGTGGGTCAGCAGGTTGGACAGCGGCGTACGCAGCTCGTGGGCGATGTCCGCGGAAAATGCCGATAGGCGCTGGAAGGCATCGTCGAGGCGCTCCAGCATGGCATTGACCGTGGCCGCCAGTTCCGCCAGCTCCACCGGCATCTGCTGCGCGGGCAGGCGCGTGGTCAGCGAGCGCGCCGAGACGCTGGCGGCGATCTCGCCCATCTGGCGCAGCGGCCGCAGCCCGCTGCGTGCGGCCCAGATGCCGAGCAGGGCGGTGGCCAGGGCACTGAGGCCGACGGTCAGCCAGATCAGGTGCTGCATGCGCTGGAGAAAGTGCTGGTGGTGGGTGATGTCGAGGAACAGGGTCAGTTGCAGTGCCGGCTGCTGCACGACGAGCCCGCGCCAGGCGCTGTGCTCGCCATGCAGGGTGGTCAGGCCCGGGGCGCTGGTGCTGTGTGGCAGGTCCGCGCGGCTGTCGAACCAGATCCGCCCATCGTTGCCGCGCAGGCGCAAGGCCAGGTCGGTCTGGTGCGCCAGCTCTGCCTGCAGTTCGGGCAGGCGGCTGGCCAGGGTCGCGGGACCGTCGACGCCTTCGACGAGCCGTTGCAGCACCGGCAGGCGGCTGTCGAGCAGTTGCTGGTCGAGTTCGATGAAATGCGCCTCGCTGGCGCGGCTGAAGAGAATCCCCGCCAGCAGCGAGACCACCGCGGTGCAGGCGGCGAACAGCAGGGCCAGGCGGGCGCCGAGGGAAAGGCGTGGCATCAGTTCGGGCGCTCTTCGAGGACGTAGCCCATGCCGCGCACGGTGTGGATCAGCTTGTTCTCGTGGGCGTCGTCGATCTTCAGGCGCAGGCGCCGGATCGCCACTTCGATGACGTTGGTGTCGCTGTCGAAGTTCATGTCCCACACCTGCGAGGCGATCAGCGACTTGGGCAGCACCTCGCCCTGGCGGCGCAGCAGCAGCTCGAGCAGGGCGAACTCCTTGGCGGTGAGGTCGAGGCGCTGGCCGGCGCGTTCGACGCGGCGGCGGATCAGGTCCAGGCGCAGGTCGGCCACGCCCAGGGTGGTTTCCTGCGCGGGCGCGCTGCCACGGCGCAGCAGGGTGCGGACCCGGGCCAGCAGTTCGGAAAAGGCGAAGGGCTTCACCAGGTAGTCGTCGGCGCCCAGTTCCAGACCGTGGACCCGGTCCTCGATGGCATCGCGGGCGGTGAGGAACAGTACCGGTACGTTCTGCCCGGCTTCGCGCACCGCCCGCAGGATCTGCCAACCGTCGCGACCGGGCAGCATCACGTCGAGGATCAGCAGGTCGTAGTCGCCGGTCAGGGCCATGAACTGGCCGGTCTCGCCATCGTTGGCCAGTTCGCTGCTGAACCCGGCCTCGCTGAGGCCCTGGCGCAGGTACTGGCCGGTCTTGGCCTGGTCTTCGACGATCAGCAGTTTCATGGGGCTCTCGGGGTGGGGACGGCGGTGACGTTATACCCGCCCGGCGAAGGCGCGGGGCGAAGCTGACAAAGTTGTAATCTTTTCGTCAGGTGGATGCCAGCGCCAGCCTCGCACAATGGCGGCCTGCACTTGACCAGACGAGGTACCCCGATGAAATCCGCACTTGCCGCCGCCGTTCTCGCCCTGCTCAGCCTGCCGGCGCTCGCCGCGCCGGAGCATGGCTACGCCTTCGGCCAGCCGGCAGCGGCGGCCAAGGCCACCCGGACCATCGAAGTGACCCTGGGCGACATGTATTTCGCGCCGCGCAACCTGCAGGTCAAGGCCGGCGAGACCGTGCGCTTCGTGGTGGTCAACAAGGGCCAGGTGGCCCACGAGTTCAACCTGGGCGACGCGGCCATGCACGCCGAGCACCAGAAGCAGATGCTGGCCATGGCGCAGATGGATCATTCGAGCATGGGCCATGGCGGCATGGATCACGGGGCGATGGGCGGGATGTCGCATGCCGAGCCGAACATGGTCATGGTCCAGCCCGGCCAGCGTGGCGAACTGACCTGGACCTTCAGCCAGTCGGCACCGATCGAGTTCGCCTGCAACGTGCCGGGGCACTATCAGGCCGGGATGGTCGGCACGCTGAACATCGCCCAGTGAGCAACGCAGGGCGCAAACCCGATAGACTAGGGCAATTTCGTCCTTCAGGTTTGAGCCATGCACCCCGCTGCAGAACACTCCCCGCTGGGTAAATCCAGCGAATACGTTTCCACCTACACGCCGTCCCTGCTGTTCCCCATCCCGCGCCTGGCGAAATGGGCCGAACTGGGCGTCAGCGGCGACAGCCTGCCCTGGCAGGGCGTCGACTTCTGGAACTGCTTCGAACTGTCCTGGCTGCTGCCGTCGGGCAAGCCGGTGGTGGCCATCGGCGAATTCGCCATTCCCGCCGACTCGCCGAACATCATTGAATCGAAGTCGTTCAAGCTCTACCTCAACTCGTTGAACCAGACCGTATTCGACTCGACGGACGCGCTGCGCGCCTGCCTGGAGCAGGACCTCGGCGCTGCGGCCGGCAAGCCGGTGTCCGTGCGCGTGCGCAGCCTCGGCGAGGTGGCGGGCGAGGGCGTGGTCAGCCTGCCGGGCCAGTGCATCGACGACCTCGACGTCAGCATCAGCAACTACGAGCAACCCCAGCCGGAGCTGCTGCGCTGCGAGAGTGGGAAACAGGTCGAGCAGGTCCTGCACAGCCATCTGCTCAAGTCCAACTGCCCGGTGACCGGTCAGCCCGACTGGGGCAGCGTGGTGGTCGATTACCGTGGGCCGGAGCTGGATGCAGCGAGCCTGCTGACCTACCTGATCAGCTTCCGCCAGCATGCGGATTTCCATGAGCAGTGCGTGGAGCGGATCTACCTGGACCTCAAGCGCCTGCTCGATCCCGAACACCTGACGGTGTATGCGCGCTACGTGCGGCGTGGCGGGCTGGACATCAATCCGTATCGCAGCACGGGGCCGGTCGAGGTGGACAACCGGCGGTTGGTGCGACAGTAGTCCTGCACAACGACAAAGCCCGCCATTCGGCGGGCTTTGTCGTTTCAGGCCAGGCTCAGATCCCCATGCTCTGCAGGCTCTGCACGATATTGCGCAGGGTGGCGGTGAGTCCCGGGTGATCGACCTCGAAACGCTCGACGGCGAGGTTGACGCCATCCACCAGGTTGTTGTCCTGGGTCGCGGCTTCCAGTTTCAGTTGGGCTTCGATCTGCTGCATCAGTTGCTGAAGGTGGTCGCGTTCTTCCAGGGACAGCGGCGGGTCTTGTTCCAATTGCTCGCGCAGGGTGTCGAGTTGCTGTTGCAGTTCGCGGGCAGGCATGGTGATCTCCCTTATCTCGATAGGCACAGCCATGGACCCCGGCCGATGGCGAAAGGTCCCTGGCACGCTTCACAGAGTAATCCACCCGACTTCGCTTTGCATGATCCTGGTCAACCGTGTGTTTCAGGGTTTTTCGCCCTTGAGCCGGCGCTGGCTGATGTCGGCCAGGCAGTCGGCCAGTTCCTGCAGGTGGTCGATCACCGAGTGCACGCCGAGCCCGAACAGTTGCAGGGTCGCCTTGCCGCGCTTGTGCTCGCGCTGCTTGTCGTCCAGGGCCTGCCATTGTGCTTCCGACAGGCCGCACAGCGGTCCGCAGGCTGCCAGGCCGATGGTCCACAGCCCGGCATTGAGCCCGGCCTGGAGCAGGCGCGGCTCGCCGCTGATCAGCACGCAACCGTCCAGTTGAGCGACGTCGATATGCATCAGGGCGTTCCAGCAGGCATCGGGCGCTGGCCAGGGCTTGGCGTCGCCGTGGTGGATGGCCTGCAGCCAGTCGGGCAGGGGAGCGCTCAGGTGCTTGCCGTGGTCCGGCGCGACATCGTCGAGCCAGGCGCAGGGCACGTCATGGCGGCGCAGCCAGGCGAGCACGTCGAGGGCGCCGGGCGTGGGGTGGACCGGATCATCCTTGGCAGCGTCCAGGCTGCGACCACCGAAGTCGACCAGGCAGCCACGGAGTCCGAACAACAGCGCGGTGAAGGCGGGAGCGTGTGGCATGGGCAACATCCCTGAAATAGCAGGGACGTTACCGGGCGTCGATGACGGTTTGGTGACGCCCGTGTGAAGGCATCGGCGTCAACTATTTGCGACGCGAACGTTGCGAAGCTTTATACTCGGTCAATTCGGCGCGGAGCTTTCACGCTTCGTTCAGCGTTCATCCAGGAGAGAGAGTTATGCGTGGGATCGGTACGGGAGTGCTCGATCGTTTGTTCCGGGCCAGTGTCTGCGCGACTGCGCTGCTGGCGCCGTTCGCTGCCCAGGCGGCCACCGAGGAGGACCCCTGGGAAGCGGTCAACCGCCCCATCTTCCGCTTCAACGACACGGTCGACACCTACGCGCTGAAACCGATCGCCCAGGGCTATCAGTGGATCACTCCGCAGTTCCTCGAAGATGGCATCCACAACATCTTCCAGAACCTCGGCGATGTGACCAACCTGGCCAACAACATCCTCCAGCTCAAGCCCTATGCAGCGGGCGTGGATACCGCGCGGCTGATCGTCAACACCACCTTCGGCCTCGGCGGTTTCTTCGACGTCGGCACGAAAATGGGCCTGCAACGCAACGATGAAGACTTCGGCCAGACCCTCGGCTACTGGGGCGTCGGCAGCGGTCCCTACGTGATGCTGCCGTTGCTGGGGCCGAGCACGGTGCGCGATGCCATCGCCAAGTACCCGGACACCTACACCGAACCCTACCAGTACATCGACCATGTGCCGACCCGCAACACCCTGCGCGCGGTCGACGTGGTGGACACCCGCGCCAGCCTGCTGCAGGCGGAGAAGATGATTCGCGGCGACAAGTACAGCTTCATCCGCAACGCCTACCTGCAGAACCGCGAGTTCAAGGTCAAGGACGGCCAGGTCGAAGACGACTTCTGATAAAAATAGTTGCAAGTTTCAAGCTGAAAGCTGCAAGAAAGAGCCGTCGGTGTCGACCCGGCCTCGTCTTGCAGTTTTTTGCGTTGAGGGGGGTAGGAATGTTACGGGTGGGGGTGGCAGTGGTCGCTTTTTCTTCAAGCTTGCAGCTTGAAACTTGTAACTGCGGAAGTTTTTATAACTCCCGGTGATTTGCGCTGTAAAGAGCGGCGCGACAGCGTCGCCGCATGCTTGAAACGCCTGACGGATGGGAGTACCGTCTGCGCCTTACAGGGCACCTCTGCAGGTTGTGGGTCGGCTTTTTCTGACCTACAACTCAGATAGACAGAGTGGCTAGAAGAGAATCCAGTACGTGTGCTCCAGCCTGTCGAGCCACCTACGCCAACCTATTTCTGGCGCCGTTTGCCCACATGCAGAAAACCAGTGCAACGCTGCTGATAATCGATGACGACGACGTGGTGCGCGAGAGCCTCGCCGCCTACCTGGAAGACAGCGGTTTCAGCGTCCTGCAGGCGAGCAATGGCCAGCAGGGTCTCGAAGTGTTCGAACAGGATCGGCCCGACCTTGTGATCTGCGATTTGCGCATGCCGCAGATGGGCGGCCTGGAGCTGATCCGCCAGGTCACGGAGCGTGCCCCCGACCTGCCGGTGATCGTGGTCTCCGGTGCCGGGGTCATGAACGATGCCGTCGAAGCCCTGCGTCTGGGTGCCGCCGATTACCTGATCAAGCCCCTGGAAGACCTCGCGGTGCTCGAGCACTCGGTGCGCCGGGCCCTCGATCGGGCGCGCCTGGTCCTGGAAAACCAGCGCTACCGGGACAAGCTCGAAGCCGCCAACCGCGAACTGGAAGCCAGCCTGCACCTGCTGCAGGAGGACCAGACCGCCGGCCGCCAGGTGCAGATGAACATGCTGCCGGAAAGCCCATGGCACTGCGCCGGGTTCTCCTTCGAGCACCAGATCATCCCGTCGTTGTACCTGTCCGGTGACTTCGCCGACTATTTCCGGGTCGACGAGCGGCGCATCGCCTTCTACCTGGCGGATGTTTCCGGGCACGGCGCCTCGTCGGCGTTCGTCACGGTGCTGCTGAAGTTCATGACCACCCGGCTGCTCTTCGAATTCAAGCGCGCGGGTTCGTTGCGTGACTTCAAGCCGTCGGAAGTGCTCGGGCACATCAACCGCGGCCTGATCAACTGCAAGCTGGGCAAGCACGTGACCATGGTCGGTGGCGTCATCGACGAGGACACCGGCCTGCTGACCTACTCCATCGGCGGCCATCTGCCGCTGCCGGTGCTGTTCACCCCGGGGCAGGGTCGCTACCTGGAAGGCCGCGGCCTGCCGGTCGGCCTGTTCGACGAGGCGACCTACCAGGATCACGTGCTGGAGCTGCCCGAGCAGTTCAGCCTGACCCTGCTCTCGGACGGCATCCTTGACCTTTTGCCGGGCGAGACACTCAAAGATAAAGAAGCGGCCCTGCCTGAGATCATCAGGGACGCGGGCGGCAGCCTGGATGGCCTGCGCCGACGATTCGAATTGGCTACGCTTGGGGAGATGCCGGATGATATCGCCCTATTGGTGTTGAGCAGGAACCTTCAATGAGTACCGGTAGAATCCAGTTCGCCGAACAGAACGGCACCTTTGTTCTGAAGTTTGTCGGTGAAGTGCGCCTGACCCTGTGTTCGGCGCTGGATGCAACTATTGAAAAGATCTTCACCGCCCTGAATTTCTCGGCGATCGTCATCGATCTGACGGAAACCCAGAGCATCGACAGCACCACGCTCGGCCTGCTGGCCAAGCTGTCGATCCTGTCGCGGCAGAAGGTCGGCCTGCTGCCGACCGTGGTCACCACCCACGCCGACATCACCCGTCTGCTGCAGTCGATGGGCTTCGACCAGGTGTTCAACATCGTCGACCGGCCGATCCCGTGCCCCGAGTGCCTGACCGACCTGCCATCGCAGGACCAGGACGAGGACGTGGTGCGCTCCAAGGTGCTGGAGGCGCACAAGATCCTCATGGGCCTGAACGACTCTAACCGCGAGGCGTTCCATGACCTGGTGAGTGCGCTGGAGCGCAGCTGAGCCGGTCCAGGCCTCATCGCGCCATCGCGTCGCGATGAGGCCGTCAATCCCGCCGCAGGAACTCGGTCGCCTCCGACCCATCCGCATTCAGCTGGTAGATCCGCTCCGGCTGTCCCGCCTCGTTGAAGAACACCCGCCCCAGCCCCGCACTGTTCCATAGCCTTTCTCCGGCCCGACTGTGGCTGGGTACCCGCGGCACCACTTCCATCAGGCGTCGCCGGGTGAACCAGTTCAGTGGTGAGCGCGGTGAGTACAGCCAGCGGTTGAGCCGGTCGAAGACATCCAGCAGGCGCCGCGGAAAGCAGTTCTTGATCCCGCTGCTGGTGACCTGCCACAGGTGCGGGCTGCTCTGGCGATGGCGGATCAGCACTTCGTAGACGAACGAGTAGTGCACGTCGCCGGAGAGGATCACGTAGTGCCCCGGCGTGCGCGAGTGGCGGAAGATGTTCAGGATCACCTGCGCCGCGCCGCGATGGGCCATCCAGTTTTCCGCGTCCACCAGCAGCGGGTAGCCGCACCAGGCGAAGACCTTCTGCACCGTCTCGATCAGTTTCACGCCGAAGATCGGTGCCGGCGAGACGATGATCGCCGAGGGATGGTCGAGCAGTGCCTGCTGCAGCTCACTAAGCGCCTCCCAGTCGAGCAGCCCCGACGGCTTGCCCAGGTTGCTTTCGCTGCGCCAGCGCCGGGTGCGGGTGTCCAGTACCAGCAGGGCGGGAGTGGTGGGCAGGACGTAGTGCCAGTTCTGGAAGCGCAGCAGGTCGTCGATCAGCGCATCCTGCCGGGCGCCGTGCAGATGCGCTTCGCTGGCGAACAGCGACCGGCATTTCTCCAGCAGGTCGCCGAAGGCATCGGGGTCGTTGCCCCAGGCCTGGCACAGCAGGTAGGCGAGCAGGGCATTGCCGATGATCCGCCGCGAGAACGGATGGCCGTAGGCGGTCTCCTCCCACTGTGCCGAGAGGTTCCAGTCGTCGGTGATGTCGTGGTCGTCGAAGATCATCAGCGTCGGCAGGTGCGCCAGGGTACGCGCGACACCGCCGAGTCCGTCGATGAATCCTTCCAGGCACTGCTGTTCCTGGCGATAGCGGGCCTGGTGGGCGGCGCTCAGGGCCGGCATGTCCGGGGCGATCAGGGTCCACGGCACCGGCGACCAGACCAGCAGGTACATGGCCAGGGTCTCGGCGAAGGTCACCAGGTGGTTGTCGGCGCTGCTGCTGGTGAAGATCGGCTTGCGCACGCCACCGAAGAAGCGTTCGCGCAGGGTTTCGTTGCTTTTCAGCGCGGGCAGCAGGTCGCCGCGCTGGTAGTAGCTGGCCGGATGCGTGTACAGCTCGACGCTGTCGCGCACCACCGCGCCCTCCAGGCATTCCTCGAACAGGCCCAGGCGCTGGATCAGGCGGTGGATGGCGCGCAGCATCGGCCCGGCGACATCGTCGGCGTACACCTGGTCGCCGCTCATCATCAGCAGGGCCGGGCGCTCGCTGGCGGCATGCGGGGCGGCCAGCAGGCGGTCGGCGCAGAGCAGGCCGTCGGCGCTGGGGTGGTGTGGCTTGCGGCAGGAACCGTGGAGCAACTGGTCGAGACGCGAGCGCACGACGAAGTCCGGGCGCGGCGCACCGTCGTACAGCAGGTGCGCGGCCCAGTCGGCGATGCCGGCGCCGTCCAGCAGCAGGTCGTAACCGATGCGCTGGTCACACGGCAGCGGCGTGTCGAGGCGCACGTCGATCAGGTGGATGAAGGCGTGACGCCCCACGGGCAGGACCTGGCATTGCCTGTCATCGAGGGGGATGAGCAGCGCTTCGCGGTCAGGGCAGTGCAGCTGCAGTTCGGCTGTCAGTGGCCGTGTGGCGACCAGCCAGAGCACCACGCGCGTGGCCTCCAGACGGCGCAGCAGCGGGCCGGCAAGTACCAGTGGCAAAGCAGGGGAGTCGGGCATCGGCGGGAAGGATCGTCTGCCAGTGATTGCGAAGGAGGCGGGACTTTCCGCGCTGTCGCGACCACTGGCAAATCGATATTTGTATCAGGCTTTTGCAGAAAGCAGGGCTTCGAGTTTTTCCTGGTCGCGGGCGAACAGGCGAATGCCCTCGGCGAGTTTCTCGGTGGCCATCGCGTCTTCGTTGAAGGCCCAGCGGAAGCGGCTTTCATTCAGCTCCAGGCGCGGCTCGCCTTTGCCGCCCGGTTTCAGCTTGCGCTCCAGGTTGCCCTGGTCTTCGCTCAGTTTCTGCAGCAACTCGGGGCTGATGGTCAGGCGGTCGCAGCCGGCCAGTTGTTCGATCTGGCCGATATTGCGGAAGCTGGCGCCCATGACCACGGTGTCGTAGCCGTTGGCCTTGTAGTAGTCGTAGATGCGCGTGACCGACTGCACGCCCGGGTCCTCGGCACCGACGTATTCCTGGCCGGTGGCCTTCTTGTACCAGTCGTAGATGCGACCGACGAACGGCGAGATGAGGAACACCCCGGCGTCGGCACAGGCGGCGGCCTGGGCGAAGGAAAACAGCAGCGTCAGATTGGTCTGGATGCCTTCCTTCTCCAGGGTCTCGGCGGCGCGGATGCCTTCCCAGGTCGAGGCCAGCTTGATCAGCACGCGATCACGGCCGACGCCGGCCTTGTCGTACAGCTCGATCAGTTGCCGGGCCTTGGCCAGCAGGGCCGATTCGTCGAAGGACAGGCGGGCATCGACTTCGGTGGAGATCCGTCCCGGGATCGCCTTGAGAATGCCGCTGCCGACCGATACGGCGAAGGCATCGCAGGCCAGGTCGACATTGCCCTTGCTGCTGGAGATGGCCTGGGCCAGCAGGTCGGCATAGCCGGGCAGGGCGGCAGCCTTGAGCAGCAGGGACGGGTTGGTGGTGGCATCGACCGGCTTGAGGCGACTGATCGCGTCGATATCGCCGGTGTCGGCGACGACGGTGGTGAACTGCTTGAGTTGTTCCAGCTTGGAAGTCATGAGCGTGCTCTGTCCTGTGCGGTGCGACGACATTACCCGAGCCCCGTCGGTGGCTCAAGGCCAGCCTGACAGGGTTTTGGCGGTATGTCTTCGAGTGCCGCGGGGCACGCGGGTTCCTAGTGGCCTTTTAGCAATTCGGCAGCCTGGTCCAGCAGACCGAGCGGGTCGTTGGTCTTGTGCACGTCCACCGAGAGCAACTGGCGGAAACGCCGTGCGCCCTTGAAGCCCTGGGCCAGGCCGAGCACGTGGCGGGTCACGTGGTGCATGGCGCCGCCGGCGGCCAGGTGCGCGGCGATATAGGGCTTCAACTGCTCCAGGGCTTCGCTGCGGCTGATCACCGGTGCCGTGCTGCCGAACAGCTGCTGGTCCACCTGCGCCAGCAGGTACGGGTTGTGATAGGCCTCGCGGCCGAGCATCACGCCGTCGAAGGTCTGCAGGTGCTCGTGGCACTCGTCGAGGGTCTTGATACCGCCGTTGAGGATGATTTCCAGATCGGGAAAGTCCTGCTTCAACTGCGCGGCGATGTCGTAGCGCAGCGGCGGGATCTCGCGGTTTTCCTTGGGCGAGAGGCCTTCGAGGATGGCGATTCGCGCATGCACGGTGAAGCTGCGGCAGCCGGCATCGCGGACCTGGCCGACGAAATCGCACAGCTCGGCGTAGCTGTCGCGGCCATTGATGCCGATGCGGTGCTTGACCGTCACCGGGATGTCGACGGCGTCGATCATCGCCTTCACGCAATCGGCCACCAGCGCCGGATGGCCCATCAGGCAGGCGCCGATCATGTTGTTCTGCACCCGGTCGCTGGGGCAGCCGACGTTCAGGTTGACCTCGTTGTAGCCCGCCGCCTGGGCCAGCTTCGCGCACGCCGCCAGGTCGGCCGGCACGCTGCCGCCCAGTTGCAGGGCCAGCGGGTACTCGGCGGCGTCATGGCCGAGGAAGCGTGCAGCGTCGCCGTGCAGCAGCGCACCGGTGGTGACCATCTCGGTGTAGAGCAGGGCGTGGCGCGAGAGCAGGCGCAGGAAGTACCGGCAGCGGCGGTCGGTCCAGTCCATCATCGGCGCAACGCTGAAGCGGCGGGAGAAGGTGGCTGGGCGGGTGGTTTCGTCAGGCATGTCGTGTTCCGGCGTCACGCTCCGCCGGGGCGGCGGGCTCGGCGGATGCGGACAGGCAGGGAGGCGGCCACGGTATGCGAAGGGGCTGCCCTGGCGCGCCTGGAAAAAGGAGGGCGCTAGTGTACCAAGAGCACAGGCTCGTGCGCTTGCCTGCGCAAGCGATGGATGGCGTTCGTCGACATTGTTTTCGATACTGGATATGCATACAGTATGCATCAATGCATTGCACGCCGACGCTCAGCCTTGCCGGTGGCGGTGCCTAACCAGGGATCGAGGGTATGAACATGATTTATTGCAGTGTATCGGGGGCGGTCGTCGCGGCATTGTCCGTGAGTGCGGCGGGGACCGTTAAGGGACAGGCGTGGCAACGGCTGTACAGTGCCGTGGACGAGGACGGGGGCTGTCTGGCGATGCTGGGTACGGCCTTTCGCGAACTGGAGCGTTCGCAGGTCGATCACTGGCTGGCGGCCAGGTTGCACCATCACCTGCTGCCAAGGCACTGGAGTGCCCTGGTCGCCAGGTTCAGCAACGACAAGGCGCAGAAGATCCAGGCGATCGGCGCCCTGCGGCCGCTGATCGCCACGCCGGCCAAGCCGCTGTTCCTGTTCAAGGCCGTTACCGCCTGGGCCATTCCGCGGGTCAAGGGGCGGCGGCGCAAGTGCTCGGAGCAGGTCGCCCCGGAGATAGCCGAGGATCTGCCGCAATGGCGCCGGAAGGCGATGGCCAGGGCTGCGCTTGCCGCCGAACGCTCCGCCGCCCGCAGAACCGACCAGGCCTGCGCCGAGGCTCTGGTCCTGCCGGACAGTTTCTATGACATGAACACCTGGGACCTGGATGCCGCTGCGGAGTCGACCCGTCGTCGCTGGCGCCAGGAGATCAATGAAAAACTCGACGCGCTGGTGTCCGAAGCGCTGGAGGAAGTCCGGGTGATATTGCAGGTGGAAGGGCTGCTGGTTGAAAAAGCTGCATAAATAGGGTTGACATCCGTGAGCGGCTGAGCGAATTTATACCCATGCTGTCGTTCTTGCGTGTTGAGAGTGACCTTGAAAGCCCGGCCCGTGAGTCGGGCTTTTTGCTGTCCGTACTCATCATTTTCCAAAGCCCGCCGCGTGCGGGCTTTTTCGTTTTCGCGTCCTGCACGGGACGCAAGGGATGAACCATGAGCGAACTGGATGACACCCTGCTGGAACAACTGCTGGCCGAGCAGTTGCGCCAGTCCGAACTGCTGCGGCAGATCGCCGACACGCTGCAGGCGCTGGCCGACAAGGACCAGGAGCAGCAACCTCAGACCTACCTGAACGGTCAGCCGCGCGACTGAGCGCGCTGCCCGGCACAATCTTCCCGGCGGCCCGCAATCGGTCCGCTGAATCCAAGCCCGCCGAGTGCGGGCTTTTTCATGTCCGAAAGGAGAGCAAGCATGTCGATTCTGACCCAAGGCACCCAAGTCTATGGCCTGGTACCCAGCGCTTCCGGCGCTGATTCCTACAGCGTGATGGAGGTGGATAACGTCACCGCGTTCAACCCCGGCAGCGCGCCCAAGGAACAGATCGAGGACACCAGCCTCAGCGCCAGCGAACGCACCTACAAACCGGGTCTGCGTACTCCGGGCCAGGCGACCCTGACCCTCAATGCCGACCCGTCCAACAGCAGCCACCTGCGCCTGCATCAACTGTCCGAGACCGATGACGAGCACCTGGTCAAATGGGCAGTGGGCTGGTCCGACGGCACGGCGGCACCGACGGTGGCAGTGGCCGGCAGCCTGGAGCGCATCACCCTGGTCGATGGCGGTAGTGGCTACACCAGCGCTCCTGGCGTTGCCATCAGCGGGGGCGGCGGCAGCGGTGCCGCCGCCCATGCCGTGCTGGAGGGCGACAAGGTGGTGGCGATCGAGCTGACTGCCGCCGGCAGTGGCTACACCAGCGCTCCCGTCATCTCGTTTTCCGGCGGTACCGGTTCGGGTGTTGCGGCCACCGCCCGTGTCAACCTGAAGGCCGGCTTCAGCCTGCCGTCCAGCCGCACCTGGTTCGTCTTCGAAGGCTACGTGGCCGACTTCCCGTTCGATTTCGCGGCCAACGCGGTGGTCAGCACCGCGGCCTCGATCCAGCGTTCCGGCGGCTCCGCGTGGATTCGCAAGACTGCATAAGGAGCCGGCATGAACCTGCAACAGTTGAGGAAGAGCGGCGGTGTGGTCGCCGACGCCCTGGTGCCGAAAGCAATCGAATGGACCCGATTCGATGCTGCTGGCGAACAGGTGACCGAACGCTTCACCGTGCACGTTCGCCGTCACGCCTTCGGGGTGATGGAGACGCTGTTCGCCGTCGGCGACGCCGAGCGTTTCAGGAACGCCCGCTATCTCTCGGCGAGCATTCTGCTGGGACCGGGCGCTGACGAAGAGCTGCCGCTCGAGGATGCGGTCAACCTCGATCCCGGGCTCGGCCTGGTGCTGCTGGCTGCGGTCAACGAGGTCAACAACCCCCCCGCAAAGCGCTGAGCCCGGCGGACGAGCTGTGGCACGAGCTGGTGCTCAACGGAATCGGTGGCACCAGCATCGCCCAGGCCAAGGCCAGCCTTTCCTATGTGGAAGTGCTGGACTGGATCGCCTACCGGGACAAGCACGGGTCCCTCAATCCCATGCGGCGCCAGGAACTGAGCGCCGCCCTGATCGCTTTGCAGATCCATCGAAGCGCCGGCGGCACGGCAGAGCTGATTGATTTCATGCCTCATGCCCCGCGACCGGACTTCAGCCTGGAACAGGCGATGGGCGAATGGCATTGAGCGGCGCCAGCGACTCCGCGAGTCATTCATACGAACAGAGCGCAGGCCCGCGAGCGCGGGCTTCGTGCCTGGAGAATCATCATGGCAAGCATGTCATCCGACACGCTCACCCTCGATCTGCTGATCAGGATGGGCGGCTTTCAACAGGGGCTGGACAAAGCGGTCAGGTCCAGCCAGAAAAGCATGAACCAGATCGTCAGGCAGGCCGATTCGGCCACCTCGTCGATCGCCTCCGCCTTCGACAGCGTCGGAGCGTCCATTTCTACCTACGCACGTGCTTTCGGTGATGCCCGGCCCCTGACCGGGTGGGATCCCGGTCTCGGCCGCTCGATTGTCGGCAAGGGTGGGATCACCGGGCCGTACGACGACAACGGCGTGCTGCTGGGCAGCGCTGCCGATCCCGCCGCGACCCTGGCGTTGGGCAGCAAGACGGTCGAGGACCTGTCGGGCGCTGCCGCCGATGCCGGCAAGCCGTCGCCACTGTTCAGCGGCATGAAATCCGCCTGGGATGAATACAGCGATATCAGCGCCAACGTCACCAAGCAGACCAAGGCGGCCTTCACCAGCCTGTTCGATTCGCTCACCGACAAGGCCGTGGACTGGGCCTTCGGTGCCGACGTGACGTTCCAGGACGTGGCCGCGAGTTTCTCCCGGATGCTGGCGAAGATGGCCATGCAGGCCGCGGCATCCGCGGTGTTTTCCAGCCTGTTCAGCGCAGTGGGGAGCTTCTTCTCTCCGGCGGCGGGCGCTGCTGGTGCGGCGTCGGGCGCCTTCGACTACGGCCTGGGCAATGCCTCCGCCGGGATGACCTATGGCGGCGGCAGTTTCTGGACCGGTGGCTACACCGGCAACGGCGGCAAGTACGCCCCGGCGGGCACCGTGCATGGTGGTGAATTCGTCATGCGCAAGGAAGTGGTCGACCAGCCGGGCATGCGTGCCTACCTGGAGCGCCTCAACAGCAGTGGGCAGGGCCTGGACAACGCGTCTGCGGCGTCGCCGGCGCTGGCCAGCGCGACCCCGGGTACGCCGGGGAGCGCGGGCATCAACGTGGGCATCACCATCAACAGCAATGGCGCCAGCCAGGTGGAAAGCGACAACACCGGCCTGCAGGGCTTCGGCGAGGACATCGGTCGTTTTGTCGAGGCCCGCTACAAACAACTGGAAGCGCGCTCCCTGGCTCCACAAGGGAATATCCGTCGCGCGATCAACGGGAGGATGTGATGGCACAGACCTTTACCTGGAGTCCGTACATCGAACCGACCGGTACGGGCAGCTTTCGTGTGCGTGCCGCGCAGTTCGGCAACGGTTATCGGCAGGTCGCCGGTGATGGCATCAACAACGAAGTGCAGCGCTGGCCGTTGACCTTTCGCGGCGATGAAGCCCATGTCCAGGCGATCCTCGGATTCCTGCGCAGCCACAAGGGCTTCATGCCGTTCAACTGGACACCGCCGCTCGGGCAGCCGGGCTCGTATACCTGTGCGACCTGGGGGGCGACGCCGCATGGCGCCGGCCTCTACACCCTGACCGCGACCTTCGAGCAACACTTCGGAGCGAACTGATGGCCGACAGTATCTATGAAGAGATCCAGACGCTCACGCCGGGTCAGTACGTCGAACTGTTCGAACTCGACCTCGGTGCCCAGGGCGGCGATGTCTACCGCTTCCACGGCTACACCCAGGTCGGCCCGATCCATTGGCAGGGGCAGGAATTCTCGCCCTGGCCGATCAAGGTGGACGGCATGGGCATGACCGGCGAGGGCCAGCAGAACAGCCCGACCTTGTCGGTCGGCAATGTCTCGGGGCTGGTCACCGCCCTGTGCCGGCTGTATGACGACCTGATCGATGCCCGGCTGGTGCGTCACCGCACGCTGGGGCGTTTTCTCGACGCGGCGAATTTCGCCGAAGGCAATCCCGAGGCGGATCCTGCCGAGCACTTCGTCGATGATGTCTACAGCATCGATCAGAAACAGATGGCGGACGATGTCCAGGCGGTGTTCGTCCTCAAGTCGCCGCTGATCGCCTCCGACCGCAAGCTGCCAGGACGCCAGGTGGTCGCCAACTGCTGCCAATGGCTGACGGTCGGTGGCTATCGCGGGGTCTATTGCGGCTACACCGGCTCGGGCTATTTCAACGACAAGGACGTGGCGGTGGGGGATCCAGCCCAGGACCTGTGTTCCGGCACGCTGACCGGCTGCAGGTTGCGCTTTGGTGCGAACAACCCGTTGCGCTACGGCAGTTTCCCCTCCGCCGGCAACTGAGGGCAGACCATGAAACTCTCGCAGGGCGTCATCGACGCCATGTACGCCCATGCCCGCGCCCAGGCGCCGGAAGAATGCTGCGGTTTGCTGGTGCGCTGTGGTCGCAGGCTGAACTACCTGGCGATACGCAACAGCGCGGCAAGACCGAGCGAAGACTTCCGTATCGCCGCATGTGACTGGGCTGCCGCCGAGGAGCACGGCAGGGTGGTCGCGGTGGTGCACAGCCACCCCGGCCAGTCGGCACGGCTCAGTGGTGCCGACCGGGCCTCGATGGAGGCCACCGCCTTGCCGTGGATCGTCATCGAGGTCCGCCATGGCGAGCCGGTTGCCCACCTGCTGCACCGGCCCGACGGTTACCAGGCGCCGCTGGTGGGGCGGCCGTTCCACCATGGCGTGCTGGATTGCTACACCCTCATCCGCGACTACTACCGGCGCGAGCTGGGCATCACGTTGCCCGACTACGAGCGCGAGGACGGCTGGTGGAACCGCGGGCAGGACCTCTACGCCGACAACTTCACGGGTGCCGGCTTTCATCCGGTAGATCCCGGCGACCTGCGCCAGGGCGACGTGATCATCATGCAGGTGCGCTCCGACAAGGCCAATCATGCCGGGATCTACCTGGCCGATGGCCGGCTCGCCAGCGAACCCGACCTTCACCCGGTACCGGGCGGCCTTCTCCACCACCTGTACGGCCGCGACTCGAAGCGCGATGTCTTCGGTGGCTTCTGGCGGGAAATGGCGCGGTACTACATCAGACACAAGGATTCTCCACATGGCTGAACGCATGCGCACCATTCGCCTGTACGGCAAGCTTGGTACCCGCTTTGGTCGGGTGCATCGACTGGCGGTCGGTTCCGCGGCCGAGGCGGTTCGCGCCCTGAGCGTGCTGCACCAGGGTTTCACCCGGTTTCTCGAGGAGTCCAAGGGCCGCGGCCTGGCCTTCGCGGTGTTCTACGGCAAACGCAACATCGGCCAGGACGAGTTGCTCCACCCACCGGGCGCGGCGGAGATCCGCATCGCCCCGGTGGTCCAGGGCAGCAAGAGCGAGGGCGGACTGCAGACGGTCATCGGCATCGTGCTGATCGCGGTCGCCAGCTATTTTTCCGGCGGTCTCGCGGCGACCGGCTCGGGCGCGCTGTTCGGCGCTTCCGCAGGCTGGACCGCCGTCGGCATGTTCGGCGTGTCCCTGGCCCTCGGTGGCGTGGCGCAGATGATGACCGGCATGCCGCCGAAGATCGACAGCGGCGAAGCGGTGGACAACCGCCCCAGCTACAACTTCTCCGGAATCAAGAACACCATCACCCAGGGCAACCCGGTTCCGCTGTGCTACGGCGAGATGACTGTCGGTTCCGCCCAGCTTTCCCTCGGTATCTACGCCGAAGACCAGCAATAGAGGCCCGCCATGACCGATACGTCCATCCGGGGCGCCAAGGGCGCCTCGAAACCACGCACGCCCGTGGAAAGCCCGAACAGCCTGGTCAACGTCAGCTACGCCAACATTCTCGACGGTATCAGCGAGGGGCCGATCGTCGGCCTGGTCAATGGTGCACAGTCCATCTACCTGGACAAGACGCCACTGGCCAACAGCGACGGCAGCCTCAACTTCAGCGGGGTCACCTGGGAGCAGCGTCCCGGCGAGCACGACCAGGACCACATCGCCGGCTTTCCCGCCGTCGAGTCGCAGACCTCGGTTGGTGTCGAGCTCACCTACGCCCAGCCGTGGGTGCAGTCCTTCAGCAATACCGAGCTGTCGGCGGTACGCATCCAGCTCGCCGTCGGTGTGCTCGCGCAGACCTACAGCAATGGCGACACGGTGGGCTACACCGTCGCCTACGAGATCGACCTGTCCACCGACGATGGCGACTACGAGACGGTGCTGAAAAGTGCATTCAGCGGCAAGACCACCTCGGGCTACCAGCGGTCACACCGCATCGAACTGCCACCGGCCGAGACCGGCTGGCGCCTGCGCGTGCGGCGCATCACTCCGGACGCCAGTACGTCGAGCATCCGCGCGAGCACGTCGGTGGGCACCTACACCGAGGTCATCGATGCCAAGCTGCAGTACCCCTATACCGCGCTCTGCGGCCTGAAGATCGACGCCAGCCAGTTCTCCTCGGTACCGGAGCGGGCCTACCGGATCCGTGGGCGCATCGTCCAGGTGCCGAGCAACTACGACCCGGCGTCGCGCCACTACAGCGGCAGTTGGGACGGTACCTTCAAGTCGGCCTGGACCGACTGTCCGCCATGGATCTGGCGCGACATCGTGCTCAACGACCGCTATGGCCTGGGGCGTTACATCAGTGCCGGCCAGGTGGACAAGTGGGGGCTGTACCAGATCGCCCGCTACTGCGACCAGATGGTCAGCGACGGCAAGGGCGGCCAGGAGCCGCGTTTCACCTGCAACCTGTACCTGCAGGCGCGGTCCGACGCCCTGTCCGTCCTGCAGGACATGGCCAGCGTGTTCCGCGGCATGAGCTACTACGCGGGCAGTGAAGTCGCCTGCTCCGCCGACATGCCTGGCGATCCGGTGTACACCTACACCAACGCCAACGTCATCGATGGCAAGTTCAGCCGCGCCGGCTCCAGCGTCGCCACCCGCTACAGCGTGGCCAAGGTGGCCTGGAGCGACCGCGAGAACTTCGGCAACCAGCGGGTCGAGTATGTCCAGGACCCGCAGGCGATCGCCCGCTACGGTGTGCGCGAGACCGAGATCACCGCCTTCGGCTGCGTGTCCCAGGGTCAGGCGCAGCGGGCCGGCAAGTACATCCTGCTGACCAATCGCCTGGAAACCCAGACGGTCAGTTTCAGCGTCGGTCTGGATGGCACCCTGGTCCGCCCCGGCGATATCATCCGCGTGGCCGACGAGCATTACGCCGGTCGTTCCATCGGTGGCCGCTTGCGCGAGGCTGGCGCCACCAGCGTCACGGTCGACAGCGAAGTCACTGCGGCGGCGGGCGACACCCTGGTGGTGGTCCTGCCCAGCGGTGTTGCCCAGACCCGGGTGATCCGCGCGGTAGAGGGCACGCGCATCAGCGTCACCGAGGCCTTCGATGCAGTGCCGGTGAAGGACTCGGTGTACGCCATCGAGACTGCCGAACTGGTCGCGGAAACCTACCGGGTCCTGGCCATCACCGAGAATTTCGGTGACGACAAGCTGCAGTACGATCTGGTGGCGGTGGCCCATCACCCGGGCAAGTTCGCGGCCATCGACGATGGCGCGCAAATCATCGCTCCACCCACCAGCGTGCTGCCGGCATCGGTCCAGGCGGCGCCGACGAATATCCACCTGGAAACCTTCGACACGGTCAACCAGGGCCTCAATGTCGCGACCCTGCGCATCACCTGGGAGGCGCCACGGGGTGCGCAGAGCTACCAGGTCTGGTGGCGTCGCGACTCCGGCGACTGGATCCATGCCGGGGTGAGCTACACCACGGCCATCGAGGTCCAGGGCATCTACAGCGGTACCTACACGGCCCGGGTATCGGCCACCGGGGTGGCCGGGGTGACCTCGATCTGGGCGCTGTCCGAACCGACCCGGCTCGAAGGCAAGCAGGGCGAGCCGCCGGCACTGGCCAGCTTCACGGCTGCTGCGGAGATCTTCGGCATTCGCCTGGCGTGGAGTTTCCCGGCCGGTTCGGAGGACAGCTTCTACACCGAACTCCAGGAGTCGTCGCTCGGCAGTGGCGACAACCCGGTGCAACTGTCGATGGTCGCCTATCCGGCGCAGACCTACCTGAAGAGCGGCATGGCCGGCGGGGTGAGTCGCTTCTTCCGTGCGCGGCTGGCCGACCGCAGTGGCAATAGCGGACCCTGGACCGACTGGACCCTGGGTCGCTCCGGCGCCGATGCCGAGCCGATCCTCGAACTGATCGGCGGGCAGATCGGCCAGAGCGAACTGGGCCAGGAACTGCGCAAGGAAATCGAGAAGATTTCCGGCGACGGGCCCGAGTCGGTGAGCGGGCGCATCGAAGCCAGCCGCCAGGCGCTGCAGGGGGTGATCGACGGCCTGAGCGACCCGCTCGAATACGTGGCGACCGACAGTTACCTGGCGAACGACAGCGTGCGCCACGGGCAACGCCTCTACAGCGCGCTGGTCGATGTGCCGGGCGCTGCAGACGGCAGCCATGCGCCGCCCAACGCGCTGTACTGGCTGGACATCGGTGGTAGTGCCGCGAGCACCGGCGCGCTGGCCAGCCAGGTGCAGCACAACACCGCTACCCTGGAGCAACTGGGTGACGTGGTCACGGCCCAGGCGACCAGCCTGCAGGCATTGCGCTCGGCCTGGCGCGACGAGGGCGCCGAGGGCGATCTCGCCGATGCCCTGGGTGGCTGGCGTGCACGCAGCGACATCGTCGAGCAGCGCAAGGCCTTTGCCAGCGAGCAGTTGGCCACTGCCGAGCGTTTTTCCAGCCTGGATACGCGGGTGGGCAGCACGTCGGCCAGCCTGAGCACGCTGGAGACGGTGGTCGCCAGTGAGCGTCAGGGCACTGCGGCGCGGCTCGACCAGTTGAAGACCTCGATCGATGGCAACACCGCGGCGATCGGCCTCGAGTCGCAGGTGCGCAGTACCGCCCTCGAAGCGCTCAGCACCCGGGTCAGCACCACCGAGACGCTGGCGGGGCAGAACACCACGCGCATCCAGGGCGTGGAGCAGACCCAGAACGACGCCGCACAGTCCTTGGCAGCGCTGCGCAACACGGTTTCCGCGGTGTACGCCGAAGGCCGCGACGAGCGTGGCGACGGCGACCTGGCCGGGGCCCTCGAGGCCTGGCAGTCGGCGGCGAAACTGGTTGTCGAGACCCGCGCCCTGGCCAGCGCCGATGCGGCGCTGCTGCGGCGTTCGGAGCAGTTCGAGGTGTCGCTGGGCAGCACCAATGCGGCGGTGCAGACGCTCAGCCAGGCGCAGATCAGCAGCGGGCAGAAGCTCTCGGCGATGTGGGCAGTGAAGATGCAGGTCAATGCCCAGGGGCAGTACGTGGCCGCAGGGATCGGGCTGGGGATCGAGAACGGACCGGCCGGGTTGCAGAGTCAGTTCCTGGTGCAGGCCGACCGCTTTGCCGTGGTGAACGGGGGCGCGACGCCGACCACGCCGTTCGTGGTCCAGAACGGCCAGGTGTTCCTCGGCCAGGCCCTGATCGGCCAAGGCTGGATCACCAACGCGATGATCGAGGATGCTGCGGTCACGGCGGCGAAGATCCGGGACGCCACGATCACCTCAGGCAAGATTGCCGATGCTTCGATCACCAGCGCGAAGATCGCCGATGCCTCCATCAGCAACGCCAAACTTGCGGATGCGACGATCACGACGGCGAAAATTGCCGATGCCCAGATCAATACACTGAAGATTGGCGTCGACCAGGTAACGGTGCCGCGGTTCTATCAGTACTTCGGCATTACCGGTGGCGAAGATGCGTCCATCACCTTTAACGCCCCTGCTGCAATGCCCGTTCAAGTAACGCTTCGTTATAGCTACCAGGCCGGAGCAAGCGGAGGTCCGGTGATGTTGTTGAACGGGGCGGTGGCTTTGTCTGGGGCTCAACTTCAGAGAATGACCACGTCCAATGGTTATTACAATTATGCCATTACCTTCTTTATAACGGTTCCCGCTGGGCTCAATACGATAACTGCAAGTTATAGAAAGTCCAATGGGACTTTGAACTATCCGCTGGACGGGATTTTCCTCGGCATATTCGGAGGCGCGAGATGAATACCTATGTGTTGCACAAGAACGGCCGTATCCACGGCCTCGCCGGCGTTCGCCCCGACGAGATCGAACTGATGATGCGCAATCATCATTGCGATTATGTCGAGGGCCATGGCACGCCCTTCGAGCACTATGTCAAGGACGGTTCGATAGTGCCCCTGGAGGCCGCTACCACGACCCTGGAAGGACATGTCCTGGCAGGCGTGCCTGTCGCTGCGAAAATATATATCGACGGTGTTGAGTACATCGCCGAAGACGCCACCGTGGAATTGAGTTTCAACTTGCCGGGTACCTATCAGGTGCGTGTTGATGGCTGGCCGCAGAAAGAAGTTTCGTTCGAGGTGAACGTGCCATGAAGATCGAACATCACGCCTGTTATCGCAGTCGGCGGGCGCAAGACTATCCGCCACTGGAAGAGCAACTGGATGCGCTCTGGCATGCAATGGATGCCGGGGTAATTCCCATGGTCGAAAAGTTCTACAAAGGTCTGCAACAGGTCAAGGAAAGATACCCGAAACCCTTGGCAGACCATTCAACTAACAGCGAGGGAGCATGACGATGTCCTGGTACAAGACAGGGACGGTAACCGTTACGACCGGTTCCACCACGGTGATGGGTGATGGCACGGCATTCGACGCCAATGCCCGGGTCGGCGATGCGTTTCGCGGCCGCGATGGCAACTGGTATGAAGTCACCAACATTGCCAGTGCCAACACCCTGAGCATCTTCCCGGCCTATCAGGGCCCGACCTTCGGCGGTGCCGGTTATTCGCTGGCACCGATGCAGGGGTATGTCAGGGAGTCGGCGGACAGGCTGCGGCAGGTCGTCGAGCAATGGGGTGCAACGCTGGCCGGGCTCGGCCCGGTGGCGAGCCAGAGCGTGGTGCCGGTCGGCATGGGCGGCACCGGTGGCGCGACCGCTGCTGCCGGCCGCGCAGGGCTTGGCCTGGGCAGTGCCGCCACCGCGCAGGTGGTCGGCACCGTCGCGCAATCGGCGGGGGTTCCCACCGGTGCCCTGATGGAATCCGGCAGCAATGCCAACGGTGAATACTTCAAGTACGCGTGCGGCATGCTGGTGTGCATCCGGCGCAACTTCAACATCACCTTGCGCAGTCCGGTCATACCCGGAGCCTATGGCGATTCCGATTTCATTCCATTCCCGGCGCAGTTCATCGACACGCCGGCGAAATCCATGAATGGCTACATCACCGAAGCGACCGGCTCGCGAACCGGTATCGCCATGATCAACGACTCTCCCGCGGTGGGCTACGGCAGTACCACCTGGAGGTTCCATTTCCACAACACCACGACGGTCAGCGTCTCCGTTGCGCTGGCCTGTGATTTCATTGCAATCGGCAGGTGGTACTGATGATCATCAAACTTTCCCCGCTGCGCTCGGATGCACGCCTGAGCGTGCACAAGCACGGCGATACCCTGACCCTCAATGGCGTCTCCCTGGATTTCTCCCGGCTCGAGGAGGGCGCGACGCTGCCCGCTTCGGCGATCGGCAACGAATGGCTCGGTGCTGATGTCGAGCGCATCGATGGGCATCTGCTGTTGACCCTGCGCCTGCCCCATGGCAGCGATGCCGATGAACGATCGCGTTTCCCGGTGGATATCGTCGATCCGCAGGACGGTGTCGTGGCTCTGCCTGGCGGCACTGACCAGCCGGTGTCTGGCTCGGTGCCAGGGGGCATCGACTGGGCCCAGGTGGTGAGTGCCGCGATGAAGGCGGCAGCCGCGTCCGCCCAGCGCATTGCCGCGCTGACGGCGGATATCGCCGCACGCCGTGCGCGGGCGGATGCGGCAATTGCGCCGTTGCAGGATGCTTCGGAGCTCGACGAGGCCACGTCGGCCGAACTCGACGCACTCAAGGCCTGGAAACGCTACCGCATTGCCCTCAACCGGGTGGTGGAACAGCCGGGTTATCCCGATTCGGTGGACTGGCCCGCTGCGCCTGCCTGATCCGCTCGGTCAGCGCCCCGACAGGAACGTCACCAACTGCCGCCCATGGGAACTCAACCCCTCCCACTCCCTGAAGCAGATGCGCAACTCCAGCGCCGCCCAGCGCTCCTCCAGTACCACGCAGCGCACCGGCAACTCCTGCTCCAGGCGCCGTGCCGTGGTTTCGGGGAGCATGGCGATGCCGGCCCGTTGCGCCACCAGCTGTGCGATGGCCTCGAAGCCAGGGGCGCGCACGCGGATCTTCAGGGGCATGGACAGGTTCAGCGCCTTCTCCTCGACGAAACGCTGCATGGCCCGCTCCGGCGGCAGGCAGACGAAGGGGTAGGCGAGGGCATCGTGCAGGTGCAGTTGGCCACGTTCCGCCAGCGGGTGATCCACCGGCACCAGCAAGGCCAGGCGTTCGCTGCGAAAGGGCATCGAGACCACGCCTTCGTTGACCAGGTTGCCGTCATAGACGCCGATCTCGCACTCGCCGGCGCGGATCATGCGCAGGATGTCGGTGCTCTTGTGTTCCACCAGGTGCAGGTCGATTTCCGGGTAGTCGAACAGGAAGGGCCCGAGCACGCTGGGCAGGATGGTGCTGTTGCTCACGGTGGAGGCGGCCAGGTGCAGGGTGATGCGTTTCTGCCCGGCCAGTTCCTCCAGGGTGTCCTCCAGCTTGCGCGCTTCGCCCAGCACGCCGCGGGCCGACTCCAGGACCAGGCGTCCGGCCGGGGTCAGTTGCATGCCGTCGGCCTTGCGGATGAACAGCACCAGGCCACTGCGCGCCTCGAACTGGCGCAGGCGGGTGCTGGCGGCGGACACCGCCACCGGAAAACCCGCCGCCGCCTTGCTCAGGCTGCCGCTTTCGGCAATGGCGGCGATCAGGCGCAGGTCGGGCAGGTCGAAATGCATCGGGGTTTCTCCAATTCAGAAGGCCCTGTTCGGAAAAAAGCGATTCTGGCGTGATGGCGTTCTGTTCAGAATAAGCCTGTCACATTCTGGTGCAGACCTCCATGATCGCCTTGCCTTCCCCGATCCAGCGTTCCCTCGACAACGGCAGCCTGTTCGCCGTGCTTGCCGCCCTCGGCTTCAGCCTCAAGGCGATCTTCGTCAAGCTGGCCTATGCCGCCGGCACGGTGGACGCCATTACCCTGCTCGCCCTGCGCATGGGCATTTCCCTGCCGCTGTTCGCCTGGCTGGTGTGGTTCAGCCGCCATCACGCCAACGCGCCGCTGACCTGGGGCAGTGCAGGGCGGGTGCTGCTGCTCGGGTTGTTCGGCTACTACCTGGCGAGCCTGTTCGATTTCTACGGCCTGCAGTACATCAGTGCCGGACTGGAGCGGCTGATCCTGTTCACCTACCCGACCCTGGTCCTGATCTTCCAGGCCGTGGCCCTGCGCGAGAAACCGACGCCGCGGGTCCTGGCGGCCATGGGCCTGTGCTATCTCGGCCTGGGCATCGCCTTCGTGCATGACGTGAGCATTTCCGGGGTGGGCAACCAGGTGGTGCTCGGTTCGCTGTGGGTCTTCGCCAGTGCCGTGACCTATGCGCTGTACTACTCCGGCACCGGGATGATGCTGAGGAGCATGAGTTCCATGCGCCTGGCCGGGCTGGCGGGCACGGCGTCGTCGCTGATGGTGCTCGGGCACTACCTGCTGACCGGTGATTTCGCCCTGCTTGGCCAGTTGCCGCCGGCGGTGTGGCTCAATGCCCTGTTGATGGCGGTGTTCTCCACGGTGCTGCCGATCTGGTGGGTGTCCCTGGCGATCCAGCGCCTGGGGGCGACGCAGACAGCTGCGGTGGGCAACCTCGGGCCGGTGCTGACGGTGTTCGCGTCGTGGGCGCTGCTCAGCGAGGAGATCTCGCTGTACCAGATCGCCGGGCTGGCGCTGGTGCTGTTCGGGGTGTCCCGCCTGAAGCCGGGCAAACCCAAGGTGCAGGCACCGGTGGCGGCAAAGGACCTGGCCGCCTGAGCGCTTCAGGCCGGGGTGCGTGCCCCCGCTTCCAGTGCCACGCTCACCCGGTTCCGGCCTTGCTGCTTGGCCTGGTACAACTGCGCGTCCGCCACCTCGAAGACCTGCGCGGCGTTGTCCGAGTGCAGCGGCCAGGCGGCCACGCCCATCGACACGGTCATTCGGCCGATGCTTTCGAACTCGGTTTCCTCCACCACCACGCGCAAGCGCTCCGCCACCCGTGCCGCCGCCTCCGGGGCGGCCCCGGGCAGCAACATGAAGAACTCCTCGCCACCCGAGCGGCAGATCACGTCGTTGTCCCGCGAGCAGCCGCGCATCAGTTCGGCCAGGGCTTGCAGCACTTCGTCGCCGACGGCATGGCCGTAGGTGTCGTTGACCTGCTTGAAGTGGTCGATATCGATGGCCACCACCGCGAACGGGCGCTTTTCTGCCTGCCACAGGGTCACCGCCAGGTCCAGGCCGCGGCGGTTGCGCAGGCCGGTGAGGGGGTCGGTCTGGATATCGTGGTTGAGCTTGCCCAGGCGCTCGTGCAGGAGGTTTAGGCCGATCAGCAGGGCGCGCTTGAGTTCCGAGGACTCGAAGTACCAGGAGCGCACGTCCTGGATCAGCCCGGCGGTTTCCGGCTCGCTGATCTTGTGCGCGCCGGCCGCCAGTTGCTTGAGCGGCTGGGCGATGATCCGCGAGAACCACCAGATCAGGATGAAGCTGGCGATGGCCAGCGGGATGGTCTTGAAGATCACGCTGAGCAGCAGCGCGTCGAGGCCTTCGAGGGTCGATTGTGTGGAGCGCTGGGCGACGATGCCCCAGTGCGCCGAGGGCACCGTGGCGAAGCCGGCGAGCATGTCCTGGCCCTGACTGTTGATCACCCGCTGGGTACCGTTGTCGCGGTTGGCGAGGTTGTCGATCAGGCTGTTGGCGCCGACGATGCTGCCGACCCGGTCGGCATCCGGGTGGTACAGCAGGCGCCGCTTGGCGTCGACCACGTAGAGATACGAGCCGTTCTTGTAGTAGTGCTCGCCGAGCAGGTCGTTGAGGATGCTCTTGTGCTTGAGGTAGATGCTCCCGCCGATCAGGCCGAGGTAGTTGCCGCCACGGTCGAACACCGGCTGGGAAATGAAGATGATCAGGTTGTTCGCCGCCGACATGTAGGGGCTGGAGATCATCGGCCTGCGCTCGCGCAGCGCCGCCACGGCGCCTTCCGAGGCCAGCGTGCGGCCGATGATCTGCAGGGTGTCGGGGGAGGTGGTCAACACCTTGCCCTGGGCATCGGTGATGACGATGGAATTGAAGGTGTTGGTCTGCAGGCGCAGGCGCGTGGCTTCCTGGTGCAGGCGGTCGATGTCGTCGAAACGGTCGGCCAGCAGGTTGGCCGCATAGGCCAGTTGCTGCTGCGATGCCTGCAGGTAGGTCTCGGTACTGGCAGCCAGCTTCGAGGCGTAGGCGTGGTTGGCTTCCAGGGCGTTGTCGATCAGCAACTGGTACTGCACGCGGTAGCTGGCGTGGAAGCTGTTGAGCAGGGTGACCAGGGCGGTGACCAGGGTCAGCAGCAGGATCAGGCTGCGCAGGTCCCAGCGAAAGAAAGTCTTGAACGGCACCCGAAGCCCCCTTGCCTCGAACATGAATCAGGAATCGGTCCGGAGATTGATGGCTTATTGCCATTTCCTCGCCTGGAAAGCCCGACATACTGCGCCTGTGGCCCGGCGTTGTCGCGCCAAGGGTAATCAGACTTTGATCGAATAGCCACAAGGCCCGCCGGGCAATGGATCTGGGCAAAGGCTCGCGGTAATATCACGCTGACACTAGTTCGTGTGCCAAGGAGGCGATGTCCGGTGATCCCGGGTGCATTGCTGGGCAGCGGCATTCCAGGTCCACCCGGCTGTTCGGAGCCGGATATTCTTGAGTAGAACATGACGTTTCAGGACAACCGTTCCACCGAATTGTCGCTGGCTCAACTGGCCGCTCTCGACCGGGTGATGGCCATCGCCGAATTCGCACCCGATGGCACCCTGCTGCGGGCCAATGAAAACTTCCTGGTGCTGATGGGCTACACGCTGGCGGAACTGCGCGGGCGCCATCACCGTGTGCTGTGCCCCCCCGCCCTGGCGCAGAGCCCTGAGTACAACGACTTCTGGGTGCGCCTGTGCAAGGGCGACGCCCGCTCCGGAACAGTGGAGCGCATCCACAGCGACGGCAGCAGCCGCTGGCTGGAAGCCACCTACGCGGCGGTCTTCGATGACGCCGGCGAGGTGACGCAGATCCTCAAGATCGCCACCGACATCACCGCCCGCCTGGCCCAGGAGCGCGCCCAGCAGCAACGCCTGCGGGTGTTGTCGCTGGTGGCCGATGCCAGCGACACCGCGGTGATGATCAGCGACAGCCAGCGCCGCATCGCCTACACCAACGCCGGCTTCAGCCGCATGTTCGGCTGGCGCGCCGAGGAAATCCTCGGTCGCAGCCCCATCCCGCTGCTGGCGCCGGACACGGACGAACAGAGCATCGCCGAGCACTACGCCCAGATGTATGCCGCCGGTTCGATGCAGCGGGAAGACATCGTTACCGGCAAGCAGGGTCAGCGCTACTGGGCCAAGGTGGTGAGCAACCCGGTGTTCGACGACGCCGGCCAGTTGCAGCACACCGTGACCCTGTTCACCGACATCACCCAGGCCAAGATGCACGAGGCCCTGCAGCATCGCGTGCTGGAGGCCATGGCCCGCGAGCAGCCACTGACCGAGGTGCTGGAACTGATCTGCCTGGAGGTGGAACGCATCGCCCCGGAGCTGGCCGCCTCGATCCTGCGTGTCGACGACGACGGACAACTGCACTCGCTGGCCGCACCGAGCCTGCCGGTGGAGTACAGCCGCCAGTTGAACGGCGTGCGCATCGGCCCGACCGTCGGCTCCTGCGGCACCTCGGCGTGGCGCAACGAGTCGGTGCTGGTGGACGACATCACCAGCGATCCGCTGTGGGCCGACTATCAGGGCCTGGCCAAGCAACTGGGGTTCCGCAGTTGCTGGTCGACGCCGATCCGCAACAGCCAGGGCGCCGCCATCGGCACCTTCGCCTTCTATTTCCGCCAGCCGCGCAATGTCGCCTCGGCACTGTTCCACCAGCGCCTGGTGGATGCCTGCGCGCACCTCTGCGCCCTGGCCCTGGAGCGGGAGAATTCGCGCCAGCGCATTCGCCAGCTGGCCTACTACGACGCCCTCACCGGGCTGCCCAACCGCAGCCTGCTGCAGGCCAAGGCCGACCAGGCGATCGCCAGCGCGGGACGCAACAACGAACAGGTGGCGGTGCTGTTCATCGACCTCGACCGCTTCAAGCAGGTCAACGATTCCCTCGGCCATCCGGCCGGTGACGAGCTGCTGCGCCAGGTGGCGACGCGGATGCGCAGCGAACTGCGCGCCGCGGATATCGCCGGGCGCCTGTCGGGCGACGAGTTCGTGGTGATCCTCCCGCAGTGCGACGGCGACCATGCCGCCGACGCGGTGGAGCGCATCCAGGTCCTGCTCAGCGAGCCGGTGACCATCGGCAGCACCCAGTTCGCCATTTCCGCCAGCGTCGGCGTGGCCATGTACCCCTCCGACGGCTGCGACGTGGAAACCCTGCTGCACCGTGCCGACATGGCCATGTACCAGGCGAAGAACAGCGGGCGTGGTTGCTTCAGCTTCTTCAGCAGCGAGATGAACAAGCTCGCCCAGGAGCGTCTGGCCCTGGAAAACGCCCTGCGCGAAGCCCTGCAGCAAGGGCAGTTGCGCCTGCACTACCAGCCGCAGGTGGAGATGGCCACGGGGCGCCTGTACGGGGTCGAGGCCCTGGCGCGCTGGACCCATCCGCAACTGGGCGAGATCTCCCCGGCGCGCTTCATCCCGCTGGCGGAAGAGTGCGGCCTGATCGCCGAGCTGGGGCGCTGGGCCCTGCGGGAGGCCTGCCGCCAGTTGTCCGAATGGCGTGCCCGCGGCCTGGTGGTGCCGGCAGTGGCGGTGAACCTGTCGCCCACCAGTTTCCACAACCTCGACCTGCCGCGGATGATCGCCGACACCCTGCGCCACCACCAACTGGTGCCGGCCGACCTGACCCTGGAACTGACCGAGAACATCCTGCTGGACACCAACCCCAGCACCATGAAGACCATCGAGGAAGTGCATGCCCAGGGCATTCGCCTGTCCATGGACGACTTCGGCACCGGCTATTCGAGCCTGAGCTACCTGCGCCGGTTGCCGGTGTCGGAACTGAAGCTGGATCGCAGTTTCGTCGCCGACATCGAGCACGACGAAGCCGCGCGGGCCTTGAGCAACGCGATCCTGGGGATCGGCAAGAGCCTGCACCTGACCGTGGTGGCGGAAGGGATCGAGACCGACACCCAGGGCGTGTGGCTGGAGGAGCAGGGCTATCCGGTGGCCCAGGGCTACCTGTATTCACCACCGCTGGCGCCGGAGGCGCTGGAGCAGTGGCTGGAGGAGCGGGTGGTGGCCCTGGCGGAGGCCGAGGTTTCGGGGTGAGGCTGATGGCCTCATCGCTGGCAAGCCAGCCCACAAGGCGCATGCAAGACCCTGTGGGAGCCGGCTTGCCGGCGATGAGGCCCTGAAAATCACCACAAGGCCAGGGTGTAGCTCAGGATCAGCCGGTTCTCGTCCAGGTCATTGCCGAAGTGGCTCGAGCGCACCGTCGCATTGCGCCACTTCAGCCCGAGGTTCTTCAGCGGTCCGCTCTGCACCACATAGCTGATGTCCATATCGCGCTCCCACTCCTTGCCCTCCGGCCGCCCGGCACCAAGATCGACATTGTCGCCAGTCAGGTAGCGGGTCATGAAGGTCAGCCCGGGGATCCCCACGCTGGCGAAGTTGAAGTCATAGCGCGCCTGCCACGAGCGCTCGTCCTTGTTGGCGAAGTCGCCGATCTGCACGAAGTTCACCAGGTACGCATCGGCGCCGTTGATGTAGGCGAAGCCGGTGTCGCCGCGCATGCGCTGGTAACCCAGGCCGAAGGCATGGCCCTTGATGCCGTAGGTGAACATCGCCCCCAGCGCGGTGTTGTCGACATTGCTGCCGCCGTCATCCAGCGAACGGGCCAGGCGCAGGTCGCTCTTCAGCATCTGCCCGTCGCCCAGCGCCCAGGTGTGGCCGAGGCCGAGCATGTGCTGGCGGTAGAAATGCTGCAGCTCGCCGTAGCTGTAGCTGGTGTTGAGGCTGTCGCTCCACTTGTAGTTGAGATGGCCGAAGTCGAAGCGGTCGCTGCCGGTGGCGCGGGTGACGATGCCTTTCGCTGCGCCGGTGGTCAGGCCGATGTCCTCGTAGTCCTGGGAGTCGCGCTGGTTGACCTGACGCAACTGGCCGAGGTCGAGGCTCAGGTTGCTGATCTCCTGCACGCTCAGTTGCCCGCCTTCGAACACCTGCGGCAGCAGGCGCGAGTCGTTGGGCATCAGCACCGGCAGCCTGGGGATCAGCGTGCCGACCTTGAGCACGCTGTTGGAGGCGCGCAGCTTGGCGGTCAGGCCGAGGTCGCCGTAGTGGTCGCGGGCGCGTTTCGGTGCTTCTCGGTCACGCTGCAGCAGGCCGCTGCCGGCACGGTCCGGGCTGGAGTCGAGCTTCAGGCCGAGCAGGCCGATGGCGTCGACGCCGAAGCCGAGGGTGCCCTCGGTGAAGCCGGATTCGTAGCGCAGCAGGAAGCCTTGCGCCCATTCGTCGATCTTCGACTGTGCCGCGCCGTCCTGGCGGAAATCGCGGTTGAAGTAGAAGTTGCGTGCTTCCAGGCTGGCCTTGCTGTCGTCGAGGAAAGCGGCCTGGGCCTGGCCGCAGAGGAGGGCGAGGGCAAGCGGGGTAAGGGTGCGGTGCATGATCGGAGTCTCTTGTTGTTATCAGTGATTGGAAGCAGCAGCGGCACCCAGGCCGGTCTGGGCACGGACGAACTGGTCGTCGAAGGCCTCCCGTTCGCGCTCAGCGCGGGCGCTGTTGTCGAGCAGCGAGACGACGATGGTCACCAGGAACGCCAGCGGCATGGAGAACAGCGCCGGGTGGTCGTAGGGGTAGATCGCCTTGGCATTGCCCAGCACCGCGACCCACACCGCCGGCGACAGGATCACCAGCAGCAGCGCGCTGATCAGCCCGGCGAAGCCGCCGGCCAGGGCGCCACGGGTGGTCAGGCCCTTCCAGTACATGGCCATGATCAGCACCGGGAAGTTGGTCGAGGCGGCGATGCCGAAGGTCAGGCCGACGAGGAAGGCGATGTTCTGCTGTTCGAAGAGGAAGCCGAGGCAGATGGCGATCAGCCCCAGGCCGACGGTGGCGAAGCGGGTCACGCGCATTTCTTCCTGCTCGCTGGCCGTGCCCTTCTTCAGCACGGTGGCGTACAGGTCGTGGGAAATCGCCGAGGCCCCGGCCAGGGCCAGGCCGGAAACCACGGCGAGGATGGTGGCGAAGGCCACCGCCGAGAGGAAGCCGAGGAACAGGTTGCCGCCCACGGCCTTGGCCAGGTGCATGGCGACCATGTTGCCGCCGCCGATCAGCGCCGCCTTCACATCACCGCCGACGAAGAACTGCGGATCGCTGCCGACGATGACGATGGCGGCATAGCCCAGGACCATCACCACGAGGAAGAAGAAACCGATGAAGCCGGTGGCGTAGAACACTGACTTGCGCGCTTCCTTGGCATTCGGCACGGTGAAGAAGCGCATCAGGATATGCGGCAGGCCGGCGATGCCGAAGACCAGGCCGAGGGACAGCGAGGCGGCGTTGATCGGGTCGGCCAGCAGCGCACCGGGGCCCATGATGTTCCAGCCGCTGGCATGCGCCTGCACCGCGCGGGCGGCGAGGGTTTCGAAGCTGAAACCGAACTCGGCCATGGCCAGTAGCGCCAGGGTGCTGCCGCCGGCAAGCAGCAGCACGGCCTTGATGATCTGCACCCAGGTGGTGGCGATCATCCCGCCGAAGATCACGTAGACCAGCATCAGCACGCCGACCACCATCACCGCGGTGCGGTAGTCGAGGCCGAACAGCAGCTTGATCAACTGCCCGGCGCCGACCATCTGCACCACCAGGTAGCAGCACACCACGGTCAGCGAACCGAAGGCGGCGAAGGTGCGGATGCGGGTCTGGTCGAGGCGGTAGGAGACGATGTCGGCGAAGGTGAAGCGCCCGAGATTGCGCAGCCGTTCGGCCATCAGGAAGGTGATCAGCGGCCAGCCGACGAAGAACGCCACGGTATAGATGAAGCCATCGTAGCCCTTGGCGAAGACCAGGCTGGACAGGCCCAGCAGTGTCGCCGCGGACATGTAGTCGCCGGCGATCGCCAGGCCGTTCTGGAAGCCGCTGATGCCGCCGCCGGCGGTGTAGAAGTCCGAGGTCGAACGGGTTTGCCGGGCGGCCCACCAGGTGATCGCCAGGGTGCCGAGCACGAAGACGAAGAACATGCCGATGGCATGCAGGTTGACCGGTTGCTTCTCGGCCACGATCGGCGCGGCGAGCGCCAGGGCCGGGGCCAGCAGCAGGGTGGCGAGGCAGAGCAGGCGGCGGCTCATTTCAGCTCCTCCAGCAGGTCGGCGCTCATCGCGTCGAAGCGGGTATTGGCGCTGCGCACGTACCAGCCGGTGAGCAGCCAGGACAGCACGATCAGCGCTGCCGCCAGCGGAATCCCCAGGGTCAGCTGGCGACCTTCGGCCAGCGGCGCATGCAGCCAGTGCGGCTGGAATGCCACCACCGCCATGAACAGGTAATAGGCGCCCAGCACCGTAGCGCTGAGGGACCAGGACAGGCGCGAACGGCTGCGCACCAGTTGCTGGAATTTCGGATTGGCGCGGATCCGCGCGCAGCGTTGCGCGTGGGACAGGTCGTCGTTGCTCATGGGGTGGGGCTCCTTGGTTTTTCTTGTGGTTTTTTCGTCCGGCACTTTCTTCGGGGTGCAGGACGTCGTGGCGGCGGGCGCGGGCCCGTCCCCGGATGCTTGCGGATGAGGTGTGGCTAGTGCGGTGTTCGGAAAACGCCGTGCATCCAGGATGGACGCGCGGACGGAGGGCTGGCGGCGAGCAGAGGAATCGACATGTGTGGCACCCGGCGGCTGATTGTTAGCTCTTGATGGTTGCCGCTTCCTTGTCGGGGGGAAGCGGCGCAGATGGCTCCGGGGGATTTATATAACATCACTGATAAGATGTGGAAGTAATACCTGTCTAATATAGTATTTATACTATATGTTTTTCAGCTTTAATTGCGTTTTTGGGCTAGGGCAGGGCTGCTTAATGGATTAGTTACCAGATGGTCGGTGGTGACTGGATCGGGACCGCTGCGCGAGCAAGCTATCCGGTGGGAGCGAGCTTGCTCGCGAAGGGCCGCAAAGCGGCCCCAACCCGGTCAACGAAGACCTTTCAGGCGCGCCATCAATTCCCCGGCCTCGGCCTTCAAGTCCTCGCAGAACGCCTCGATGAACAGCGAGGACGGGCGGAACTCCGGGCGTATCAGCATCACCCGATAGGCAATCGCCACGTCCAGGCGCCTGACCTGCAAGCCACGTCCGGCCTCGTGCAGTGCGCTCAGCGGGTTGATGATCGCCACGCCCAGGCCCTCGCGGACCATGGCGCAGACCGACGCCGCGTTGGTGGTCTCGATCACCGTGTGGCGCTCGACCCCGGCCTCGCGGAACTGTTCGTCGAGGCGCTGGCGGTAGATGTCGCGGCCCGCCAGGTTGATGAAGGCGACGCCCTGGAAGTCCGCCAGCGCCAGGCGCTCGCGGGCCAGCAAGGGATGGCCGTCCGGCAGCACGCAGAGCATGTCGGCGCTGAACAGCAGCTCGCCGCGGGTACCCCGGGGCACCTGCTCGCCTTCGGTCAGGCCGAGGTCGTGGCGCTGGGCGCTGAGGGACTCGTCGAGCAGCGGCGATTCCTGGGCACTGATGCACAGGCCGATGCCGGCGTGCGCTTGTTGGAAACGCTTGCACACCCGTGGCAGCAGGGTCTGGGAGAACAGCGGCAGGCAGGTCAGGTCGAGCTGGCCATGCTCGAAGCGGCGGATCGATTCCACCAGGCTGTTGATCCGCTCCAGGCCGACGTAGGAGCGCTGCACTTCCTCCAGCAGCATCAGGGCCTGGGCGGTCGGCAGCAGGCGGCCGCCCTGGCGATCGAACAGCTTCAGTCCGCTGAGGCTTTCCAGGCGCGCCAGTTCGCGGCTCAGGGTCGGCTGCGAGGTGAACAGCAGGCGCGCCGCGCCGGTCACGCTGCCGGCCAGCATGATGGCGCGGAACACTTCGATATGACGGACGGAGAGGCTCATGCCGGAAACACCTGTCGGAAAGAAAGTGCATATCAAAACTGAATGACCTGACAAAGAATAGATATTTTTCTGAATGATCGCCCTTCGGCATCATGGCGCTCTTTCCTACCCATCCCGGATGTCGTCATGACCGCACCCACCGCCCTGGCCGCCGCTGCGCAGCAGTTCCCCACCCCGTTCTGGACCTACGACGCCGCGGTCATCCGCGAGCGCATCCAGCGCCTGGCCTGCTTCGACGTGGTGCGCTTCGCCCAGAAGGCCTGTTCCAACCTGCATGTCCTGCGCCTGATGCGTGAGCACGGCGTGCGCGTCGACGCGGTGTCCCTCGGCGAACTGGAGCGTGCGCTGCTGGCCGGCTACAGCCCGGAAGGCGATCCCGCCGGCGTGGTGCTGACCTGCGACCTGCTGGACCAACCGACCCTGCGCCGGGTGGTGGAGCTGAAGGTCGAGGTCAACTGCGGTTCCATCGACATGCTCCGCCAACTGGGCGAGCACTCGCCGGGCCATCGCGTCTGGCTGCGCATCAACCCCGGCTTCGGCTACGGCCACAGCCGCAAGACCAACACCGGCGGCGAAAACAGCAAGCACGGCATCTGGCATGAAGAAGTCGGCGAGGCCATCGCGGTGATTCGCCAGCATGGCCTGCACCTGGTGGGTATCCACATGCATATCGGTTCGGGCGTCGATTACGACCACCTGGCCCAGGTCGGTGGGGCGATGGTCGCCACCATCCAGGCGCTGGACCACGACATCGAGGCGTTCTCCATCGGTGGCGGCCTGTCCACGCCGTACCGCGAGGGCGACGTGGCAGTGGATGTCGAGCGCTACGCCAGCACCTGGCAGAAGGCCAAGGACCAGGTCGAAGCCTTCCTCGCCCATCCGGTACGCATGGAGATCGAACCGGGGCGTTTCCTGGTGGCCGAGTCGGGGCGCCTGGTCACCGAGGTGCGTGCGGTCAAGCGTGCCGGCAGCCGTCAGTTCGTGCTGGTGGACGCCGGTTTCAACGACCTGATGCGTCCGGCCATGTATGGCGCCTACCACCACATGAGCGTGCTCGATGCCGAGGGTCGTGCGCAGGTGGAATGCGTGGTGGGTGGCCCGCTGTGCGAATCCGGTGACGTCTTCACCCAGGACGACCAGGGCCTGGTCCCGCGCCTGCTGCCGCAGCCGCAGGTCGGTGACCTGCTGGTGATGCACGACACCGGTGCCTATGGCGCGTCGATGTCGTCCAACTACAACAGCCGCCCGCTGCTGGCCGAGGTGCTGCTGGATGGCGTCGAGATCAAGCTGATTCGCCGGGCGCAGCCGCTGGCCGATCTGCTGGCGCTTGAGCAGGGGCTTTGATTCAGGATCTTCATTGCGGCTGATGGCCCTATCGCTGGCAAGCCAGCTCCCACAGGTTCAGCGGTGCACACGGTCACTGTGTGGAGCTGGCTTGCCAGCGATGAGCATGGGTATCTACACATCTCGGCCAAGCTGAAAAACAGGGATCGAGAACGCGCCGCCGACCTTGTGGGAGCGGGTTCACCCGCGATTACGTCGGCGAATTCACTATCGCAATCGCGGGTGAACCCGCTCCCACAGGTCGGCGTCGCTCTTTGGAACGTTCTCAGCATGACAGCGCAGCCTGAAAGGCTGGGCGGACTCCCACAGGTTCAGCGGTGCACACGGTCACTGTGGGAGCTGGCTTGACCAGCGATGAGGCCATCAGCACTGGCGCGAACCCTCGATCAGAAGCGCCATTCCCGCGCCGAAACCAGCCGACAGAACGGCCCCGCCAGCGTCGCATTGTGATGGGCGACGATCGCTTCAGCCTTCAGCAGCGGGGTGTCGGAACAGCTGTGGCCGTCCTCCACCAGCACGCAATCCAGGCCAAGATCCCGTGCGGCACGGCAGGTGCTGTCGACGCAGTACTGGGTCTTCATCCCGGCGACCAGCACGCCACTGACGCCAGCTTCCTTCAATTTCTCCAGCAAGCCGGTACCGGCAAAGGCACTGGGTCGCTGCTTCTCGAACACCGTCTCGCTACCGTCCAGCCTCAGTTCGGCGATCAATTGCGTCAGCGCACTGTCCGGCGCCAGCGGCGAGCCGGCGGGGCCGACATGGCGGGCGAGGAACACCGGCGCGCCGGCGGCGTGGGCCCGGTCCAGCAGGGTGTTCACCGCCTCCAGCAGTTCATCGCCGCGCCACGGCTGCTCCGGGCCGTGGAACAGGCCGACCTGCAGATCGAGAATCAAGAGTGCATGCATGGGTGTCGCTCCTTGAGATAAGCCAGCGACACGCGGACCAGAAAAAAGGCCCCGTCCATCGCTGGCGGGGCCTTTCGGGGTCTGGCGTACAGTCGCTCAGCCGCCCCCGCATCCCCCGCCCTTGGCGGTGGTCGTGGTGGTGGTCGAGGTGCTGCGGAACAGGTTCATGGGCCTGACGGTAGCTTAATGGCGGTGTGATAGCAACCCTGCTGACAACGACAGGCTCCGGGCCACCTGATAGTTCTGTCAGGTGTGGGAAACGCCTGCCGGCCATAGACTGGCCCTGCGCATTTCGGCGACCTCGCCGATGAAGGCCGCTTGTGTCGCTGCCACGGGACGGTCTTCTTCGAACCCTGCCGGGGCGAAGCATCCTCTCATGGCAGCCCTATCAGGAGACGACATCATGGATGTCAAGACTCTCGCCCGACTGGCAGGCGTCAACCCACAAAGCGTGGTCGAGCACAAGGCCCTGCAAGGCGCGCACCTGCTGCGCATCGACCTGCGCAACGAGCCGGAACTGAGCAGCAGCCTCGCTGCGAAAGCCACCCGTCTGCCCGACGGTGACATCTTCACCACCGAATTCACCCTGGACGGTGCGTCACAGCCCTTCGTCGCGGAGTCCATGGAGAAGTACCGCAACAACGACTTTCACGGCGAGGACGACCTCCCCCGCTGGGGCTGGCGCTTGCGGGCACAGATCCCTGCGCCGAACGCACGGTTTGGCGCCGAGATCGAGCGCATTTCCTTGTGGATGATCGACGAGCACAGTGGTTCGGAGCATCAGCTGGGCATTCCGATCGATTCTCTGCAGCGGCCCTGGATGTCCTATTCCCTGGGCTACAGGCAGGGTAATTACCTGAATGTGGCGCAGGCCGTCGCCTCCGCCGGGAGCCTCGAACTGCACCACGAGCCGGACGGCGAAAACAGCATGCGCCTGTCCGGCACCTTCTCCGGGGTCCGTTTCGAAATGCCCAACTGTCACGAGCATCTGCCCCAAGCGCCGGATCGCCCGTTCACCGTGCTGTTGCCAGTGGGCTTCTACGAGCTCAAGGGCAGCGTTTAGGCCGATCGGCCCTGGCGGCCTGGTGGGTCGTCAGGGTTTCAACTGCACGGTCTGGTACACCGGCTTGACCGCATTGAACTGGTCGTAGTGCTGCTGGGCCTGCTCGCGGCTGGCAAAGCAGAACTGGCCGGCCATCTGCTTGCCGCCGAACAGCGGATTCTCGCCCTGGCCGAAACAGTAGCCCGCGGCCGGCGTGCACTGGTCCTGCGCGAAGGTGAACGGACGCCAGTCATCCGGATGAAGCTGGCGGACCTTGCTGACGAAGGCGGACAGCGAGCTGATCATGGCGGCGGCGCTCAACTCGCTGGTGGATGTCTGGAACAGCTCCGACTGCAGGCCACCGGGCCGGTCCACCACATGGACGTAGGCATGGCAGAAAGTATTGCCCGGCGCGGCAGCCGCTACCGCTACCGGCGCGGTTGCCACGGACGTGGTCGCCACGCGGGCCGGTATCTCCAGGGTCAGTTCCTTTGCCGCACGTTCGCGCCAGATGCCCAGCGGCGCGTGATAGCCGCCGCGCAGGCGGCCGGCGATGGCCTGGACATCGTCCGGTCCCTGCACCTGCTGGCCGGACACCTCGAGGATCACGTCCAGCGGCTTCAACCCGGCCCTGGCCGCCGGGCCGTCCGGCTCGACGCTGACCACCCAGGCCCCGTCGGCGTCGCTCAGGCCGAGGGCCTTGAGCATTTCCGCGTTCGGCCGTTGCAGGGTCATGCCCAAGCGCTGGATGGGCGCGCTGGCAGGTTGCGCGGGCTGGGCCGGTGCTGCGGAAACGCTGCTACCCGGCGCGCTGTTCGCCACCTGCGGGGTCGCTGGCGCTGCCAGGTTCTGGCTCACGGCGGCCATGCTGGTGGCGCCGTCCTGGCAGCCCTGTTCACCGCGAACCTGGTTGATCACATCCAGTTGCCAGCCCATCGTCTTGACCATGGTGCTGTCGCCATTGGCGGCAAAGCGTTGTTGCGAGTCACGGGTCTGCGCGTAGTTTTCCTGCAACTGCGCGCAGCTCCGGCCACGCCAGCTGGCGGCGTTGATACCCACGCGCTCGGGCGTCAGGGCGGCGTCGGAGGCTGCATCCAGCACGGGCGAAAACACCGCGTGGGCAACCTGGGCCACACAGCCGCAAAGGCTGGCCGTTGCCAGCGCGAGGGCGCCAAGGCGCAGTGCCGGTTTGATAGCTGACGTTGCCGTTGCTGAGCATCGGATTCTCCTGCGCGCGCGTGGGTGCCTGTGATCGTCGAGCAATAATGGCGATTTGCTTTGTCGTTGTACATCAGCGCACGGGCTGCCCGGCGCTTTGCTCCAGCAACCACTGCTTGAACAGTCCCAGCGGCGTGCCTTGTTCACCCGGCCGCTCGACCAGTACGTAGCGCTCGTTCAATGCCCCTGCCTGCGGCCAGGGCGCACTCAGGCGGTGCTGGTCGAGGTCTTCCTGCACATACAGGCGCGGTACCAGGGCCATGCCCATGCCGCTGCGTGCGGCGTCGATCAGCAGGGAAAAGCGGTCATAACGCGGGCCGGTTCCCGCCTGGGGCAGCTCGAGACCGCTGCATCGCGCGTATTCGCTCCATTGCTCGCCGTTGTCGTGCTTGTGCAGCAGCGGCATCTCGCCGGGCGCGCGCGCGGCCAGGTCGGGATGACACACCGCAAGCAAGGGCGCCTGGAACAGGGCCTGCACGGGCAGGGCGTGCCACGCTGGATGCTCGACGTTGATCGCGGCATGCAGATCGCTGGCGGCCAGATCGAAGGGTTCGGTACGTTCGCGCAGGTTGACCCGGACCTGCGGATGGCGCTGCTGAAAGTCCGCCATCCGCGGGATCAGCCAGCGGCTGGCGAAGGTCGGGATCACGCCGATTTCCAGGGCCGCGTCGGGGCGGCTGTCGGCCTGCAACTGGCGGGTCTTGCGTTCGATCAGGGCGAGCGCCTCGCGCATGTCGACGGCGTAGCGCGCGCCGGGTTCGGAGAGTTCCACGCGGTTGCCGCTACGGTGGAACAGACGCACGCCGAGCTGGCTTTCCAGCTTGGCGATCTGCCGGCTGATGGCGCCCTCGGTCAGCGACAGTTCCTGGGCGGCGCGGGCGAAACTCTGGTGCCGGGCGGCGGCTTCGAGGGCGAGCAGGGCGGTGGTGCTGGGCAAGCGGCGGGTCACGTACGGCCATCCTTGGAACGCGGGGGCGACAGGATGACGCAGCGGCAAGGCGCCTTGCAAAAAATTCGGTAACGATCGGCCGGGGTGGCTCCTTAGCATTGGCGCTTCGAACGACAACGGAGTGTGCCGCGACATGAAGACCATCGACCGGGTATTGCTGGGAACGGCTGTGCTGATTCCGCTGTGGCTGTTTGCCGGGGTGGTGCTGACCGCCAGTTTCTATCCCGGCTACAGCCACCTGGACTTCGCCATGAGCCGACTGGGCGAGGAGGGCGCGGCGACCCATGGCTTTTCCCCGTGGGTCAACAACTTCCCGCTGGGCGTGCTGTTCGTCCTGGCGGCGCTCGGCCTGTGGCGGCGCTTCGCCGACTCCCGGCTGGCGCGACTGAGTGCGTTGTTGGTGCTGGTCCATGGCCTGGGCAGCATCGGTGCCGGGATCTTTTCCTGCGATCAGGGCTGCGCCCCGGCGCAACCGTCGTTCTCCCAACAGCTGCACAACCTGTCCGGGCTGGTGATGTTCCTGTCGCTGACACTGGCCAGTGCGCTGTGGATCTTTCTCGCCGGGCGTCAGCTCGACAGTCGCGGTTTCGCCGGGTTTTCGGCGTTGTGCACGCTGCTGGCACTGGTCACCGTCGGCTTGATGGGGCAGGCGCTGGAGGCCGGTCATGGCTTCGGCCTGTACCAGCGCCTCAACTACGGTACGGCGGTGATCTGGCTCGCCGTGCTGGCCTGGCTCGGACAACGGCCGACGGCGGCCGTGAGCTGAAGGCTGGCGGCGGCGGCGGGCAGTGTGACATCATGTAATAACGTTACATTGATCCCGTGAGCTGCCCGTCCGCATGTCTGCCCCGCCTTCTTCCCGCCTGCATTCCATCGACGCCCTGCGTGGGCTGGTCATCCTGTTCATGTTGCTGGACCACGTCCGCGAGACCTTCTACCTGCACCTGCAGGTGAGCGACCCGATGGACGTGAGCCAGACCGATCCGGCGCTGTTCCTCAGCCGCACCCTGGCGCACCTGTGTGCGCCGGTGTTCATCCTGCTCACCGGGCTGTCGGCGTTTCTGTATGGCGAGAAGCAGCCGGGCAAGGCCGCGGTGTCGGCCTTCCTGTGCAAGCGCGGGCTGTTCCTGGTGGCGCTGGAGTTCACCCTGGTGAACTTCGCCTGGACCTTCCAGTTGCCGCCGAGCGTGATCTACCTGCAGGTGATCTGGGCCATCGGCCTGAGCATGCTGGCGCTCGGCGCGCTGCTCTGGCTGCCGCGCCCGCTGCTGATCGCCCTGGGCCTGGTGCTGGTGGCCGGGCACAACCTGCTGGACGGGCTGCACTTCCCGCCGGCGTCGGCGCTGCACGTGCCGTGGGCGGTGCTGCATGAGCGCGGCTGGATCGAGGTGGCGGAAGGGCTGCGGTTGCGCACCTCCTATCCGGTGTTGCCCTGGATCGGGGTGATTGCCCTGGGCTACGGGATCGGGCCGTGGTTCGCCCGGGGCAGCGATGCCGGCCGGCGCCGGCGCCGTCTGCTGATGACGGGTGGCGCGGCGCTGGGGCTGTTCCTCGTGCTGCGCCTGCTCAATGGCTATGGCGAGAAACCCTGGGCCAGCGGCGAGACCGCGGTCCAGACGCTGATGAGCTTCTTCAACATCACCAAGTACCCACCCTCGCTGCTGTTCCTTGCCCTGACCCTGGGCATCGGCCTGTTGCTGCTGGTGCGCTTCGAGCGCGGCAACGACGGGCGAGTGGTGCGCTGGCTGGCGGTGTTCGGCGCGGCACCGATGTTCTTCTACCTGCTGCACCTGTATGTGCTGAAGCTGCTGTACCTGCTGGCCGTGGCGCTGTGGGGGACCAATAAGGGGGCGTATTTCGGCTTCGACTCGGTGTTGGCGGTGTGGGGCATGGCGCTGCTGCTGGCGTTGGCGTTGTACCTGCCGGTGCGCTGGTTCGCCCGGTTGAAGGCGCGGCGGCGGGATCTTGGGTGGTTGAAGTATCTGTAGGCTGGACTGGGCGCTGCGGACCCTGTGGGCGCTGGCTTGCCAGCGATGAGCATGGGTATCTACATATCTCGCTCAGGCTCAACGCGGACCTTGTGGGAGCGGGTTTACCGGAGCGCCGGACCGCCGCGAACGGCGGCGAAGCCGTCGTAAAACCTGAGTCCCAGGTCTGCCTGACACACCGAGGACGCAGGTTTTATGGCCGCTTCGCGCTCAATCGCGCGGTCCGGCGTCCCGGCTAAAGCCGCTCCCACCGGGTCCGCGTGTACCAGACATAAAGATGTGTAGATACCCATGCAGCGATGAGGGCAGTGCTGGCGGCGAGGTTGCCTGGTCTGACGCCATCGTCGGCAAGCCGACCACAGGGACCGGGCCAGCCTTCATATCCTCTGCAGACAGCCCTCTGCAGGTCCCCAATCTGTCGCATACCGCTACGAAATTCCCTCTATTTCCGACTTTTATGTAGGCAATTTCCCAATCATACTTCCGCGCCTCGTTTGACGTTGCGCTCCTGGGAATCGCTGCCTAGTCTTCGCCGGCCGCCACACCTTGGCGGTCAGGTTTGGTCACCTGTCGATTTTCTGGAGCCGCTTACCTTCGATGGTGAGCGCGCCGGCTGCTGTCATGGCGGCTGTGCGTGGAGCGCCTCAGGGCGCGCCGGATAATGCTCCTGAAATCCCGGTTGACCAATCCGCGTACAGTCGCCACCCAATCGTTTGGTCACGTCCTGGATGGCGGCTCCTTCGAATATTCAGGAGCGTTAGCATGATCAAACCTGTCCCAGATCCACCCCGCACCGCCCACACCCACTTTGCCACCTGCAACGGCAGCCACCCACCGCTGTTCGCCGTGTGCGAGGACATCGCCATGGAAGACGCCCTGGTCCACCTCGCCCTGTCCCTGGCCGCGGCCTGGGAAACCAACTACCAGGTCTGTGAATCGGCCAGCAAGCCCGTGCAGGGGCTTGCCTGGGCGACCCAGCATTCACTGGAGATCGGCCAGGCCCTGGTGGAGTCGCTGTTGAAGGGGGTCAGGCAGTCCCGGGTTTGAGGCGGGCGCCGCCAGCCCGAAAATGCAAAGGGCCGCAAAGCGGCCCTTTCTCAATCCCGGTCTGTCAGAACGCCAGCTTGTACCCGATCAACAACAGCATCCCCGCCAGGCAAGGCCGCAGCACGCTGTCGGAAATGCGTCCGGTGAGGTGGCTGCCCAGGTAGATCCCCGGCAGCGAACCCAGCAGCAGGTAGCCGAGCAGCGACCAGTCCATGTTGCCCATGCTGGCATGACCCAGGCCGGCCACCAGGGTCAGCGGCACGGCGTGGGCGATCTCGGTGCCGACCAGGCGGCGGGTGACCAGGTACGGATAGAGCAGGAACAGCGCCACGGTGCCCAGCGCGCCGGCACCGATCGAGGTCAGCGAGACCATCACGCCCAGCACCACACCGGTAATCACGGTGAGGGTATTCAGGCTGCGCCCGCTGAGGTGGTAGCGGTCGCCGGCATGCTTGCTGGCGAAGGCCTGCAGGCGCGACTTGAACAGGATCGCCAGCGCCGTGAGGATCAGCACCACCGCCAGGCCCTGCTTGATGATCGCGTTGAGCGCGGCGGTGTCGGTGTGCAGGGTGCTGAGGAACCACAGGGTGACCGCCGCCGCTGGCACGCTGCCCAGCGCCAGCCAGCCGGTGATGGCCCAGTCGATGTTCTTCTGCTTGCCATGGACCCAGACGCCACTGGCCTTGGTGATGGCGGCGTAGAGCAGGTCGGTGCCGACCGCCGTGGCCGGGTTGATGCCGAACCAGAGCAGGATCGGGGTCATCAGCGAGCCGCCGCCGACGCCGGTCATGCCGACGATGAATCCAACAATCAGACCAGCAATGGTGAAACCAAACGAACCTACATCCATACGTTACCTGACACGCTCTTGATCGACGGGCGCGTGCAATATAACGGCATTTTTTATGCCCAAATATATTTGTATCGAATTAGCTTATAACCGATATCGATTCGGTCTATGCAAGAGCGCTGGGCGAGGGATGTGCAGGGTGCATCGGCAGGTGGGTCAGGCGGCCCCCTGCGGGGCCACCAGGTGCAGAAGCGGGAAAGGTTCACCCTGGCCGTCCAGCGCCGAGCGCCCGACGACCTGGAAGCCCTGGTGCAGATAGAAGCCCACGGCCTGCGGGTTCTGCTCGTTGACATCCACTTCGCGCACGCCCAGTTCGGTGATGGCATGGGCCAGCAGCGCCTTGCCCACGCCCGTGCCGCGGCGGGCCGGATCGATGAAGAGCATTTCCAGCTTGCCCTCGTGCACCCCGGCGAAGCCGAGCAGGGCGCCATCGTGGTCGCGGGCGGCGCGCAGTTCCACTGCTGCCAGGTAGTCGTTGCGGATCAGCGGGCGCAGCCGCTCGATATGCGCCTCGGGCAGGAAGTCATGGGTGGCGCGCACCGAGGCTTCCCAGAGCGTGGTCAGCGCCGGGTACTCGTCGGCGGCGACGGGGGTGATGGTCAGGTTCATCAGCGTGCAGTCCTTTGTTTTCGGGAATGAAGCCGGCGATTTTACGCATTCTTTATGCGCCGTGCGCTGGCTCGGTCTCGTCCCTTTACACCCCCTGGTCAGAGAATTTTCCTACACGGCAATCGGCCGTTGAACGGAGATTTCTGATGAGCATTCTGGACGGGGTGTCACTGCTGCTGGCGGTGGCGTTGTTCGTGTACCTGATGGCCGCGCTGCTGCGCGCCGATCGCGGCTAGGAGCGACCATGCACAGTCATGACTACGCACTGCTGCTGGCGTTCTTCGCCCTGGTGCTGTTGCCGGCACCGTGGCTCGGACGCTTCTACTACAAGGTGATGGAAGGCCAGCGCACCTGGCTGAGCCCGCTTCTCGCGCCGCTGGAGCGCGGTTGCTACCGCATCGCCGGGGTCGCCGTCGACCAGGAGCAGAACTGGAAGCAGTACGCCCTGGCCCTGCTGGTGTTCAACCTCGCCGGTTTTCTCCTGCTCTTCGCCGTGCTGCGCCTGCAGGCCTACCTGCCGCTGAACCCGCAGCACCTGCCCGGCCAGGAATGGTCGCTGGCGTTCAACACCGCGGTCAGCTTCATGACCAACACCAACTGGCAGTCCTACAGCGGCGAAGCCTCCCTCAGCTACCTGAGCCAGATGCTCGGCCTGACCGTGCAGAACTTCGTCAGCGCGGCCACCGGCCTGGCCGTGCTGGTCGCCCTGTGCCGCGGCATCGCCCGGCGCAGCGCCGGGACCCTGGGCAACTTCTGGGTCGACCTGACCCGCGCCACCCTCTACGGCCTGCTGCCGCTGTGCCTGCTGCTGGCGCTGCTGCTGGTCTGGCAGGGCGTGCCGCAGACCTTCAGCGACTACGTGCATGCCGTCACCCTGCAGGGCGCCGACCAGGTGATCCCGCTCGGCCCGGCGGCCAGCCAGATCGCCATCAAGCAACTGGGCACCAACGGCGGCGGCTTCTTCGGCGTCAACTCGGCGCACCCGTTCGAGAACCCGACGGCCTGGAGCAACCTGTTCGAGGTGGTGTCGATCATCCTGATCCCGGTGGCCCTGGTGTTCACCTTCGGCCACTACGTCAAGGACATGCGCCAGAGCCGCGCGATCATCGCCGGCATGCTGGCGCTGTTCCTGGTCGGTGGCGCCACCGCGCTGTGGGCCGAGTACCAGCCCAACCCGGCGCTGAGCAACCCGCAGGTGGAGCAGGGCGCGCCGCTGGAAGGCAAGGAAAGCCGCTTCGGCACCACCGCCAGCGTGCTCTGGACGGTGACCACCACCGCCGCCTCCAACGGCTCGGTCAACGCCATGCACGACAGCCTCAATCCGCTGACCGGGATGGTCGCGCTGGTCAACATGATGGTCGGCGAGGTGATCTTCGGCGGCGTCGGCGCCGGCCTCTACGGCATGTTGCTGAACGTGCTGGTGGCGGTGTTCCTCGCTGGCCTGATGATCGGGCGCACCCCGGAATACCTGGGCAAGAAGCTGCAGGCGCGGGAAGTGCAACTGCTGGTGGCGACCCTGCTGGTGATGCCGGTCGGCGTGCTGGTCCTCGGGGCCCTGGCCACGGCCCTGCCAGGCCCGGCGGCGAGCGTCAGCAACCCCGGTGCCCACGGCTTCAGCCAACTGCTGTACGCCTACACCTCGGCCAGCGCCAACAACGGTTCGGCGTTCGCCGGCCTCGCTGCCAACACCACCTTCCACAACCTGATGATCGGCCTGGGCATGCTCATCGGCCGCTTCGGCTACATCCTGCCGGTGCTCGCCCTGGCCGGCAGCCTGGCGCTGAAGAAGACCGCGCCGGTGGGGCAGGCCAGTTTCCCGACCCACGGCCCGCTGTTCGTCACCCTGCTGGTGGTCACCCTCCTGTTGGTGGGCGGCCTGACTTTCCTCCCGGCGCTGGCCCTCGGCCCGATCGCCGAACACCTGGCCCTGGGCTTCTAAGGAGCGACACATGAACATGCCGATTCGCGATGTCAACGCGGCAACGGCCAGCGGCGCCAGGACCTCGTTCGCCGCCCTCTGGCGGCCGGCGCTGGTGCAGGCCTTCGTCAAGCTCGACCCGCGTCAGCTCAAGCGCGCCCCGGTGATGCTGGTGGTGGAGCTGACCGCGATCTTCACCACCGTGCTGTGCCTGCTGCCCGACAGCAGCGTGCCCACGGGCGTGGCCGTGCAGATCGCCCTGTGGCTGTGGTTCACGGTGCTGTTCGCCAACTTCGCCGAAGCCCTCGCCGAGGGCCGCGGCAAGGCCCGCGCCGACAGCCTCAAGGCCGGCAACCAGGGCCTGAACGCGCGCCGCCGCACGGCCTCCGGAGGCTTCGAGACGGTGCTGGCCACGGCCCTGCGCAAGGGCGATGTGGTGCGTGTCGACGCCGGCGAGATGATCCCCGGCGACGGCGAGGTCATCGAGGGCATCGCCGCGGTCAACGAGGCGGCGATCACCGGTGAGTCGGCGCCGGTGATCCGCGAGTCCGGGGGCGACCGCTCGGCGGTCACCGGCAGTACCCGGCTGGTCTCCGACTGGCTGCTGGTGCGCATCACCAGCAATCCCGGCGAGTCGACCCTCGACCGCATGATCGCCCTGGTGGAAGGCGCCAAGCGGCAGAAGACCCCCAACGAGATCGCCCTGGACATCCTGCTGATCGGCCTGACCCTGATCTTCCTCGTGGTGGTGGTGACCCTGCAGCCGTTCGCCCATTTCGCCGGTGGCGCGATCCCCACGGTGTTCCTCGTCGCCCTGCTGGTGACGCTGATCCCCACCACCATCGGCGGCCTGCTCTCGGCCATCGGCATCGCCGGCATGGACCGCCTGGTGCGCCTCAACGTGATCGCCCGCTCCGGGCGCGCGGTGGAGGCCGCCGGTGACGTGCACGTGCTGATGCTCGACAAGACCGGCACCATCACCTTCGGCAACCGCCGTTGCGCCGCGGTGCACGCGGCCCCTGGCATCACCGCGAAGGAAGTGGGCGAGGGCGCCTTGCTCGCGTCGCTGGCCGACGACACCGCCGAAGGCAAGTCCATCGTCGAGTACCTGCGCCAGTTGCACGATTTCGCCGAACCGGCGGCCAGCCAGCTGGTGCCGGTGGCCTTCAGTGCCGAGACGCGCCTGTCCGGGGTCGACTTCGGCCCGCGGCGCTACCGCAAGGGCGCGGTGGATTCGCTGCTGGCCTTCGTCGGCATGCAGCGACCGGACCTGCCGGCGCCGCTGGCCCGGGAGGTGGACAAGATCGCCCAGAGCGGCGGCACGCCGTTGCTGGTCTGCGTGGACAAGCGCCTGCTCGGCGTCATCCACCTCAAGGACGTGGTCAAGCCGGGGATCCGCGAGCGTTTCGCCGAACTGCGCAAGCTGGGCATCCGCACCGTGATGGTCACCGGCGACAACCCGCTGACCGCCGCGGCCATCGCCGCCGAGGCCGGGGTCGACGACGTGCTCGCCGAAGCCACGCCGGAGAAGAAGCTGGCGCGGATCCGCCAGGAACAGGACGACGGCCGCCTGGTCGCCATGTGCGGCGACGGCGCCAACGACGCCCCGGCGCTGGCCCAGGCCGATGTCGGCATGGCCATGAACGACGGCACCCAGGCGGCCCGCGAGGCGGCCAACATGGTCGACCTGGACAGCGACCCGACCAAGCTGCTGGACGTGGTCCAGGTCGGCAAGGAACTGCTGGTGACCCGTGGCGCGCTGACCACCTTCTCCATCGCCAACGACGTGGCCAAGTACTTCGCCATCCTGCCGGCGCTGTTCGCCGCGATCTATCCGCAACTGGGTGTGCTCAACCTGATGCAACTGGCCAGCCCGCAGAGCGCCATCGTCTCGGCGATCGTGTTCAACGCCCTGATCATCGTCGTGCTGATCCCCCTGGCCCTGCGCGGGGTGCGGGTCAAGGCCGCCAGCGCGGCCCATCTGCTGCGGCGCAACCTGCTGATCTACGGGCTTGGCGGCCTGCTGGTGCCGTTCGTCGGGATCAAGCTGATCGACCTGCTGCTCAACGCTCTGCAACTGGTGTGAACGGGAGAACCTCACATGACTACCCATCTTCGTCCGGCCCTGAGCCTGTTGCTGCTGATGACCCTGGTGACCGGCGTGGTCTACCCGCTGGCGGTCACCGGCATCGCCCAGCTGGCCTTCCCCGACCAGGCCAACGGCAGCCTGCTGCGCGACGACCAGGGCCAGGTCCGCGGCTCGCGGCTGATCGCCCAGCCGTTCAGCGGCGACGCCTGGTTCCACTCGCGGCCCTCGGCCGGCGACTACGCCACGGTGGCCAGCGGCGCGAGCAACCTGGCGCCGAGCAACCCGGCGCTGGCCCAGCGCATCGCCGACAGCGCCAGCGCGCTGTACCGCCCGGCCGAGGGGCCGGTGCCGCAGGCCTTGCTGACCACCTCCGGCAGCGGCCTCGACCCGCACCTGCCGCCGGCGGCGGTGGCCTATCAGCTGCCGCGGGTGGCGGCGGCGCGACAAATCTCCGAACAGACGTTGCAAGCGCTGGTGCAGCAGTCCACCCTGCAACCGCTGGTGGGCCCGCCGGTGGTGAACATCCTCGCCTTGAACGCGGCCCTCGAGCGTCTCGCCCCTTCTGCCGAAACAAGGACACCGCCTGACCATGAGTGATTCCCAGCGCGCCGATGCGTTGTTGGCCGAGCTGCCGCGCCAGGGGCGCGGCCGGCTCAAGGTGTTCCTCGGTGCGGCGCCGGGGGTGGGCAAGACCTACGCGATGCTGCAGGCCGCCCATGCCCGCCTGCGCCATGGCCTGAAGGTGCTGGCCGGGGTGGTGGAGACCCACGGCCGCAGCGAGACCGAGGCCCTGCTCGGCGGCATTCCGCAGCAGCCGCTGCTGCGCTCGGAATACCGCGGGGTGATGCTCGAGGAGATGGACCTGGACGGCCTGCTCAAGGCCGCCCCGGAACTGGTCCTGGTGGACGAACTGGCCCACAGCAACGCCCCCGGCAGCCGCCATGCCAAGCGCTGGCAGGATGTCCAGGAACTGCTGGCGGCAGGCATCGATGTCTACACCACGGTCAACGTCCAGCACCTGGAAAGCCTCAACGATCATGTCCGCGGCATCACCGGCGTGCAGGTCCGCGAGACCCTGCCGGACTGGGTCCTGCAGGAGGCCTTCGAGCTGGTGCTGATCGATCTGCCGCCGCGGGAACTGCTGGAGCGCCTGCGCGACGGCAAGGTCTACGTGCCGGAGCAGGCGCGGGCGGCGATCGATGCCTTCTTCACCCAGACCAACCTCACCGCCCTGCGCGAGTTGGCCATGCAGACCGCGGCGGCCCAGGTGGATGCCGACCTGGCGCACGGCTACCTGCGCCTTGGCCAGGACGCCCCGGCCCTGCGCGGGCGCCTGCTGGTGGGGGTGGACGGCGATGCCCAGGCCGAGCGCCTGGTGCGCCATGCCAGCCGCGTGGCCCAGCGCCGCCATCTGCCCTGGAGCCTGGTGCATGTGGACAACGGCACGCTGCGTGACGAAACCGCCCGGCAGCGTCTGCAGGCGGCCCAGCAACTGGCCGAGCGCCTCGGCGGCGAGGTGGTGGTGCTGCGTGCCGGCGAAGTGGCGCGCACGCTGATCCAGCATGCCGCCGAGCGCCGCGCCAGCCTGGTGCTGGTGGGGCAGTCGCGGGATCGCCTGCGCCGGCGATTGTTCGGTGCCGGGGTGGCGACCCGCCTGCTGCGCGAGGCCCATGGCCTGGAAATCAACGTCCTCGACCGCGACGAGCAGCCGCCAGCGTCGCGTACCGCGGTGCCCCGTGAATGGGCCTGGCGCCACTACCTGCTGGCCCTGGTCGCGACCCTGCTCGCCACCGGGCTGGCCTCGGCGGTGGCGCGGGTGATGGACCTGCCGAACATCTCCCTGGTGTTTCTCGCCGCGGTGCTGCTGGTGGCGGTGCGCAGCAGCATCGGTCCGGCGCTGGCCTGTGCGGTGCTGTCGTTCCTCGCCTATGACTTCCTGTTCATCCCGCCGAGTTTTTCCTTCGCCATCCAGCGCGAGGAGGACGTGCTCACCTCGCTGTTCTTCCTGCTGATGGCGGTGCTCACCGGCAACCTCGCGGCGCGCCAGCGCCGGCAGCTCAAGGCCCTGCGCGAGACACAGGAACAGACCGCGCAACTGCTCGAGCTGAGCCGCCGCCTGACCGCCGCCACCGACCGCCAGGCGGTGCTCAGTGCGGCCGCGCAGCACCTGGAGAACTGGCCGCAGCTGCAGGCCTGCCTGCTCGACCGCGATGCCGAGGGGCGCTTGCAGGTGGCCTTCGGCGGCGAGTTGCCGTTCAGCGACAACGAACGGGCCGCCGCCGAATGGGCCTGGCAACACGACCAGGAGGCCGGGCAGGGCAGCGACACCCTGCCCAATGGCCGCTGGTGGTGGTGGCCGTTGTCGGTGGAAGAGGGACCGCTGGCGCTGCTCGGCGTGCGCGCCCGTGACGGCGACAGCCTGCCGGCACAGCGCCGGCGCCTGCTCAAGTCGCTCAGCCAGCCGCTGGCCCAGGCCCTGGCCCGGGCACGGCTGGCCGAGCAACTGGAAGCGGCGCGCCTGCACGGGGAAACCGAGCAGTTGCGCAGCGCCTTGCTCGCTTCGGTCTCCCACGACCTGCGCACGCCGCTGACGGCCATGCGCGGCAGCATCGACAGCCTGCTGGCGCTGGGCGATGCGATCCCCGCCGAGGATCGTCGCGACCTGCTCGAAGGCACCCGCGACGAAGCCGAGCGCCTCGACCGCTACATCCAGAACCTGCTGGACATGACCCGTCTCGGCCACGGCGGCCTCAAGCTGGCGCGGGACTGGGTGGCGCCGGCGGACATCGTCGGCAGCGCCCTGAACCGCCTGCGCGTGGTGCTGGCACCGCTGCAACTGCACACCGAGGTGCCGGCCGAACTGCCGTTGCTGTATGTGCATGCGGCACTGATCGAGCAGGCGCTGATCAACGTGCTGGAGAACGCCGCGCGCTTTTCGCCGGCCAACGGGCACCTGGAGTTGCGTGTCGCGGTCGAGGGCGAGCAGTTGTGCCTGGCCGTCGCCGACGAAGGCCCGGGCATCGCCCCGGCGGATCGCGAGCGCATCTTCGACATGTTCTACACCGCTGCCCGTGGCGACCGCGGCGGCCAGGGCACCGGCCTCGGCCTGGCGATCTGCCGCGGCATGATCGGTGCCCATGGCGGGCATATCCGCGTCGAGGACGGCCTCGGTGGTCGCGGCACCTGCATCACACTATGCTTGCCGCTTCCGGCCCAACCCGAACTGGACAACGACAACCCATGAGCCAGACCGCGACCCTGCTGGTCATCGACGACGAACCGCAGATCCGCAAGTTCCTGCGCATCAGCCTCGCCTCGCAGGGCTACAAGGTGCTGGAGGCGGGGACCGGCGCCGAGGGGCTGAGCCACGCCGCGCTGTCCCGGCCCGACCTGGTGGTGCTCGACCTCGGCCTGCCGGACATGGATGGCCAGGCCGTGCTGCGCGAGCTGCGGGAGTGGAGCGCGGTGCCGGTGATGGTGCTGTCGGTGCGCGCCAGCGAGGCGCAGAAGGTCCAGGCCCTGGATGGCGGGGCCAACGACTACGTGACCAAGCCGTTCGGCATCCAGGAATTTCTCGCCCGGGTGCGCGCGTTGCTGCGCCAGGTGCCGCAGGCGACCACGGCCGAGGCGCTGTTGAGTTTCGGTGCGCTGACCGTCGACTTGGCGTACCGCCGGGTGCTGCTGGACGGCGCCGAGGTGGCGCTGACCCGCAAGGAGTACGCCCTGCTGGCGCAACTGGCGCGGCATCCGGGGCGGGTGATCACCCAGCAGCAGTTGCTCAAGGACATCTGGGGGCCGACCCATGTCGACGACACGCACTACCTGCGCATCGTCGTCGCGCATGTGCGGCAGAAGCTGGGCGACGACCCGACCGCGCCGCGTTTCATCGTCACCGAGCCGGGGGTGGGCTATCGCCTGATCGGGCAGGCCGATAACGACGCCCCGTGACAGCGGCGTCGCCTCGGCCTGTTGAATCAGCGATTCACATCCACCACGATCCGCCCGCGCACCTCGCCGCGCAGCAAGCGCGCCGCGGCCTCGATGGCTTGCCCCAGACCGATCTCCTCGGTAATCAGTTGCAGATGCTGCGGGCTGACACTGCTGGCCAGCCGTTCCCAGGCCTCGACTCGCCGCGCATAGGGCTGGGTTACGCTGTTGACCCCGAGCAGGCTGACGCCGCGCAGGATGAACGGTGCCACCGTGGCCGGCAGGTCCATGCCCTGGGCCAGACCGCAGGCGGCAACGGCGCCTTCGGCCCGGGTCGCCGCGCAGACGTTGGCCAGGGTATGGCTGCCGACCGAGTCGATGGCCGCCGCCCAGCGCTCCTTGGCCAGTGGGCGGCCAGGCTGAGACAGTTCGGCACGGTCGATGATGCTGTCGGCGCCCAGGCGCTTCAGGTAGTCCTCCTCGCCGGTTCTGCCGGTGGCTGCGATCACCGAGTAGCCGCGCGCGGCCAGCAGGCTGATGGCGAAGCTGCCGACACCGCCGCTGGCGCCGGTCACCAGTACCGGGCCGTCGTTCGGGCTCAGGCCGTGGCGCTCCAGGGCCATCAGGCAGAGCATCGCGGTGTAGCCGGCGGTGCCGATGGCCATGCTCTGGCGCTCGCTGAACGCGTCGGGGTGGGGGATCAGCCAGTCACCCTCGAGCCGGGCCTTCTGTGCCAGGCCGCCCCAATGGCTCTCGCCAACGCCCCAGCCGTTGAGCAGCACGCGATCGCCCGGCTGGTAGCGCGGGTGCGCACTGTGTTCCACCGTGCCCGCCAGGTCGATCCCCGGCACCAGGGGAAACTGCCGCACCACCGGACTCTGCCCGGTGATGGCCAGGGCATCCTTGAAGTTCAGGGTGCTGCAGGCAACCCGCACGGTGACATTGCCTTCGGGCAGGTGGGCCTCGTCCACTTCGGTCAGGCGCGTGGTGTAGGCGGGCTCTTTTTCTATCAGCAGTGCGTTGAACATGGCTCAGCTCCTGTTTGGACCGATCGTCTCTAAATACTCCCGCGCAGTCATCGACGGATGCCGGCGAGAAAACCCTGAATGAAGATGTCCAGCGGCTGCGCGCCCTGGACCAGGCGCGCGCGCAGCACCGCGCCTTCCCAGCCGATCCAGAAATACGCGGCAAGGGCTGGGCAGTCGTTGTCCCTGGCGATTTCTCCGGCCTCGACCGCGGCCTCCAGGCAGGTCTGCAGGCGCTGTTCCCAATCCCGCAGCACGCTGTCGAGTTGCGCACGGAAACTGTCGGGCAGCACCAGCACTTCCTGGCCGAGGTTGCCCACCAGGCAACCTCGGCGGAATTGGTACCTGGCCATGCCGGCCTTGGCCTCTTCGACGAAGTTGACCAGGCGTTGCAAGGGCGTAGGCTGTTCGGCGAGGAAGCAGCGATCGAGCTTGCGCGCGAAGTAGCCGGCATAGCGCTGCAGTACCGCCTGGCCGAACGCCTCCTTGCTGGCGAAGTAGTGGTAGAACGAGCCCTTGGGCACTTGCACCCGCTTGAGCACGCTGTCGATGCCGGTGGCCGCGAATCCCTGTTCGGTAAAGACCTCCATGCCGCAACGCAGCAGCAGTTCATGGGTCTCGGCGTGGTCCCTGGGGACCTTGGGCGGGCGTCCTCTGCGGACGAGGGGCTTGGCGGAAGTCATGGTGATTAAATTAGACTGATCGTCTCTAAAGTCAACCCCAGGTGCTCCCAGGTGGCCAGATCATGAAAAAACGCCTCCCTCCGTTGAACTGGCTCAGGGCCTTCGAGGCCTCCGCCCGGTTGCTGAACTTCACCCATGCGGCCCAGGAGCTCAGCCTGACCCAGGCGGCCATCAGCCAGCAGTTGAAAGCCCTGGAATCGCAACTCGGGGTTGCCTTGTTCAAGCGTCTGCCACGTGGGCTGGAACTGACCGAAGCGGGCATGTCGTATTTTCCGGTTGTGCGTGAATCGGTGGAGCGCCTGGCCGCAGCTACCGACGAGATCTTCGGCCAGGGCCATCGCAGCACCCTGGTGATCCGCAGCAGCCTGGTGTTCTTCACCCACTGGATCGCCTCGCGGCTGCCTGAGTTTCGCCTTTTGCACCCACAGGTCAGCCTGCGTATCGCCAGCAACATCTGGGTTGACGACTCCGACTCCGATGCCGACCTGGAGATCCGCTACGGCCAGGGTCGCTGGCCGGGCATGAAATCCGAGCGCCTGACCTGGGACACCCTGGTACCGGTCTGTGCGCCCCATCTGGCCAGTGCCGAGCGACCGCTGCAACGGCCCCAGGACTTGGCCCGGCACGAGCTGCTGCATGTGCTGGGCTACGAGGAGGGTTGGGGTTACTGGTTGAAGAAAAATGGCGCGGAACGGGTCGATTCCTCCCGGGGATTGCAGTTCGATACGCTGATTTCCGCCCTGGAAGTTGCCGAGCAGGGGCAAGGCGTGGCCCTGGCCCGTTCCTCCCTGGTCGCGCATCTGCTCGACAGCGGCCGCCTGGTCGCACCGCTGGGCAGTGCAATTGCCACCCAGGAGGCGTTCTATCTAGTCTACGCCCCGCACAGCCGGGTCAATCCCGATGCTGCGGCCTTTGCCGATTGGCTGTGCCAGGCCGCCATCGCGTTTCGCGACCGCACCTGGTCGGGCAACCCCGACGACTACGGGCCATAAGCAGTCTCCGTGGCCCATAAGAAAAATGGCCCCTCAGGGCCATTTTTTATTGCTTTCGCCAACGGCGCATTTTTCTGAAAGTAGCGCCAGATCGCACACCGATCGCCAAGCCTCGACAACAACAATAAGACCCGGGCGGTTGCTGCAACCGCCCCGGCGCTACCTAGGGTTTCCGTATGGAACACACCAAGCAACTTCCCCTGCAGGGCGTCAACGTAATCGACTTCGGCCAGTACATCGCCGGCCCGGCAGTGGCGATGATCCTCGCGGACCTGGGGGCCACGGTCGTGCATATCGACCCGCCCGCCGGCCCGTTGTGGGACAGCCCGGCCAACGCCACCCTGAACCGCAACAAACTGTGCCTGCGCCTCGACCTGAAAAGTGCCGAAGGGCTGCGTCAGGCCCGCGAGCTGATCGCCCAGGCCGACATCCTGATCGAGAACTTCCGGCCAGGTGTGATGAGCCGTCTTGGTCTGGATTTCGCCGAGCTGCGCCGCAGCCGGCCGGAACTGATCACCCTGTCGATCCCCGGCTTTGCCAGCAACGACCAGTTGCGCCACGAGTGGCGGGCCACCGAGGCAATCATCGCGTCGGCCTCCGGAGTCTTCACCGACATGGGCCAGAACCGCGTGCTGATGGGCATCAACCCGAGCTTCTCGCCGCTGCCGCTGGCCTCCGCCTATGGCACCATGCTGGCGGTGTCCTCCGTGGTACTGGCGCTGCAGGCGCGGGAAAAGCACGGCGTCGGCGACCAGATCGAAGTGCCGCTGGCGGCGGCGGTGATGGAAGGGCTGTCCTACAACTCGATTCAGATCGACGGCTACCCCCTGCGCTACAAGACCCTACGCGAGCAGGAAAGCGAGCGGCGCAAGGCGCAGAACCTGCCAATGAACCTCGGCTACGAGGACCTGCAGGAATTTCTCGATCCGTTCTACCGCACCTACGAATGCGCCGACGGCCGCAAGTTCTATGCGGTCTGTCCGTCGCACCGCTCCCACGCCAAGCGCTGCCTGCAGGCCATGGGGCTGTACGAGGAAATGCTTGCCGCCGGCCTGCCCAAGGTCGAGGACCCGTACCTGCCGATCGCGCAATGGGAAGGCAACGCCTCGCTGGGCGTCTACCCGCTGCCTGCGGACTGGGCCGCGCGTATCTCGGCGCGGATGAAGGAGGTCTTCCTCACCCGTACCGCCGCCGAGTGGGAAGTGATTTTCGGCGAAGGCCGCTTCCCCGGCGCTGCGCACCGTTCCACCCAGGAGTGGCTGCATGACGAGCACGCCACTACCGCCGGGCTGGTGATCGAGGTCAAGGACCGCGAGTACGGGGTGATGAAGCAACCCGGCCCGGTGGCCTGGCTGGAAGGCTGTGCCGAGGCCATGCTCACGCCGCTGTCGCGGCGCGATGTGAGTTTCGACGAAGCCCTGGCCAGCCTGGCCGAACGGCCGGCACCGAAGCTGCCGGCGCCATGCCTGGAGGCACCGGCCGGCTGGCTGGACGGGGTCAAGGTGCTGGACCTGACCAACGTGATCGCCGGTCCGCATTCGGCGTCCTTCCTCGGCCGCTTCGGCGCCGAGGTGATCAAGCTCGACCCGGTCAAGCCCAACTACGATCCGTGGAACACCGTGGTCTTCGGCCTGTCGTCGGCACGGGGCAAGGAAAGCATCCTGGTCGACCTCAATCGCGAGGATGGCCGCGAGGTGTTCAACCGCCTGGTGCGCAGCGTCGACGTGATCGTGATGAACGCTCCCGACCGGCAACTGGCGCCCCTGGGGCTGGACGAGGCCAGCCTGCAGGCGGTCAACCCCGGGGTGATCTTCTGCCAGCTCGATTGCTTCGGCGGCCCGCGCCGTGGCCCGCGTACCGATTACCTGGGCTACGACGACCTGATCCAGGCCACCACCGGCATCATGCTGCGCTTCGGCGGCGGCATGCAGACCCCGGAGGAGCACGCGCATGTCGGCACCATCGATGTGATGTGCGGTTTCGCCGCGGCGCTGGGGGTCGCCACGGCGCTGTACCAGAAGCACCACAGCGGGCATGCGTACCGCGCGCGCACTTCGCTGGCGGCGCTGGGCAACCTGGTGCAGATTCCGTTCTGCTACGACTACGCCGGGCGCGGTCCATTCGACGAACCGTCCGGGCGTGAGGCCATGGGCTACAGCGATCTCTCGCGCTTCTACCGCACTGCCGACGGCTGGATCTACCTGGATGCCGACGAGGGTGACCTGTCGCGTTTTCATGCCATCGCCGAACTGGTCGGGGTGGCACAGGCCGAGGACCGCGGCGCCTTCCTGGCCGCCGCCATCGGCCGCATGAGCGGCAGCGTGCTGCAACAGCGCCTGCAGGCGGCGAACATCGCCGCGGCCGTGCCGGACAACATCGATAACCTGCGCCAGGCCCATAGCCGTTCTGCGGATGGCCTGCCCGGCACCGACAATGGCAGCTACTCCTTCAGCATCTACCGCGACCACCCCAGCGGCCATTGCATCACCCAACTCGACCCCTATGCGATCCGCCCCCGTGTCGCGCGGATCCGCGCCTTGCCGCCGGCGGAGCAATTCGGCGCCTCGACCCGCAAGGTGCTGCAGCGTCATGGCTACAGCGACCAACGCATCGAGGCCCTGATGCACAGCGGCGCTATCGGCGAGCGCTGGAGCGATGCCTACCTGCCGGGCTGACCGGCATCGGCGTGGTGCCGGGGCGGCAGGCCCGCCCCGGCCTCTTCAATCCCTTTCACCAGAACACGAGCTGCCGGCCCGCTTGCGGGCCCGCGCATGCCTCGAAAAGAGAGCATTGCATGACTTACTCGAGCATCCTTCCGCGTTTCCTGCACACCGGCGCCGGCGCCAGCCAGCAGATTCCCCAGGTACTGGCCGCCCTGGGCTGCGCACGGCCGTTGATCATCACCGACCTGATGATGGTCGAACTGGGCTACGCCGGGCGCATCCGCGAGGTACTGGCGGCCCATGACCTGCAGGCCGATATCTTCTCCGACACCGTGCCCGAGCCTACCGTCGCCTCGATCCAGGCGGGCGTGGTCTGCGCCCGGGAGGGCGGCTACGACAGCATCATCGCCCTTGGCGGCGGCAGCCCCATCGACAGCGCCAAGGCCATCGGCATTCTCGCCCGACATGGCGGTGCAATGCGCGACTACAGGTTCCCGCGTCTGGTCAACGAAGCCGGCCTGCCGATCATCGCGGTGCCGACCACGGCCGGCACCGGTTCGGAGGTCACCCGTTTCACCATCATCACCGACGAACAGAGTGACGAGAAAATGCTCTGCGTCGGTGCCGGCTTCATGCCGGTGGCGGCCCTGGTCGACTACGAGCTGACCCTGTCGCTGCCACCAAGGGTGACCGCCGACACTGGCATCGATGCCCTGACCCATGCGATCGAGGCCTATGTCAGCCGCAAGGCCAACCTGTTCAGCGACGCCCAGGCGCTGGCGGCGATGCGCCTGATCGGGCCGAACCTGCGCCGCGCCTATCACCAGTGCGACGACCGCCAGGCGCGGGAGGCCCTGATGCTCGGTTCGACCCTGGCCGGCCTGGCGTTCTCCGCCGCTTCGGTGGCCCTGGTGCACGGCATGAGCCGGCCCATCGGCGCGTTCTTCCATGTGCCCCACGGGCTGTCCAACGCCATGTTGCTGCCGACGGTCACCGCGTTCTCGATTCCCGCTGCCCGTGATCGCTACGCCGAGTGCGCGCGGGCCATGGGCGTTGCCAGTGCCGCGGACCTCGACGATGTCGCCGTGGAAAAGCTCCTGGCCGAGCTGGAGGCCCTCAACGCGGAATTGCAGGTGCCAACCCTGGCGCGTTTCGGGGTCGATCGCCAGCAGTTCTTCCAACTGATGCCGACCATGGCCAGCCAGGCCCTGGCTTCCGGATCGCCGGGCAACAACCCGCGGATTCCCAGCGAGGCCGAGATGGTCGAGCTGTATCGCAGCCTTTGGTAATTCCCCCCACCCGTTTCGCACACGAGGAGTACCCCATGAACACAGTAGGCCACCTGATCGACGGCCAGATCGTCACTGAAGGCAAGCGCACCCAGGACGTCTTCAACCCGGCCACCGGTGCCGTCAGTTGCCAGGTTGCCCTGGCTTCGGTCGCCACCGTGGAAGCCGCCATCGCCGCGGCCGAGGCGGCCTTCCCGGCCTGGCGCGACACCCCGCCGATCAAGCGCGCGCGGGTGATGTTCCGCTTCAAGGAATTGCTGGAACAGCACAGCGCGCAAATCTGCCGCCTGATCGGCGAAGAGCACGGCAAGATCAGTCATGACGCGGCGGGCGAACTGCAGCGTGGTATCGAGAACGTCGAATACGCCTGCGGCATCCCCGAACTGCTCAAGGGCGAGCACAGCAAGAACGCCGGCCCCGGCATCGATTCCTGGAGCGAGTTCCAGCCCCTGGGCGTGGTCGCAGGCATCACTCCGTTCAACTTCCCGGTGATGGTGCCGCTGTGGATGGTACCGATGGCGATCGCCGCCGGTAACTGCTTCGTGCTCAAGCCGTCCGAGCGCGACCCTAGCTCGACCCTGTTCATTGCCCAACTGCTCGAAGAGGCCGGCCTGCCCAAGGGCGTGATGAACGTGGTCAATGGCGACAAGGAAGCGGTGGACGTGCTGCTGCGCGATCCACGCATCCAGGCGGTGAGCTTCGTCGGCTCGACGCCGATCGCCGAGTACATCTATTCCACGGCAACGGCCCACGGCAAGCGCTGCCAGGCCCTGGGCGGGGCGAAGAACCATGCCATCGTGATGCCCGATGCGGACATCGACAACGCGGTCAACCAGTTGCTCGGCGCTGCCTTCGGTTCCTCTGGCGAGCGTTGCATGGCCTTGTCGGTGGCGGTCGCGGTGGGCGATGCGGCAGCCGATGCGCTGGTCGAGAAAATGCAGGCGGCCATGGCCGGGCTCAAGGTCGGTGCCTACAGCGACAGCAGCAACGACTTCGGTCCGGTGATCACCCGCCAGCACCAGCAGAAGGTCGTCGGCTACATCGACAGTGCTGAAGCCGAGGGCGCCACGGTGGTGGTCGATGGCCGCAAGGCGCGGGTAGAAGGCTACGAGAACGGCTTCTTCGTCGGCGGCACCCTGATCGACCGGGTTACCCCGGACATGCTCAGCTACCGGGAGGAAATCTTCGGCCCGGTGCTTCAAGTGGTGCGGGTCGACAGCATGCAGCAGGCCATGGCGCTGATCGACGATCACGAGTACGGCAATGGCACCTGCATCTTCACCCGTGATGGCGAGGCGGCACGGTTCTTCTCCGACCGGATCAAGGTTGGCATGGTCGGTATCAACGTACCGCTGCCGGTGCCGGTGGCCTATCACAGCTTCGGTGGCTGGAAGCGCTCGCTGTTCGGTGACCTGCATGCCTACGGCCCGGATGCGGTGCGCTTCTATACCCGGCGCAAGACCGTGACCCAGCGCTGGCCGTCCTCGGGCGTGCGCGAAGGTGTGTCGTTCTCCATGCCGACCCTGAAGTAAGCCTGGGCACCCGGCGGCGGCCTGCCACGCCGCCGGGTACCTTCGCGTCACCGGTTTCAACCAACAAGAACAATGGAAAGGTTGTGATGCTCGACTCCAAACGCTCAAGTTCCGCCCCTGTGCAGGGCGGGATGGATCTGCCCCTGATCATTTTCAGCATCCTGGTCATCGCTGCCTGCGTCGCCGGACTGACCCTGTTCCCGGAGCGCTCGGTGGCGCTGGCCGAGCAGGCTTTCAATGCCACCACCCGGTTGTTCGGCGCCCTGGTGCAGATGGTCGGCTTCCTGTGTGTCGTGCTGATCGCCTGGATCGCCTGCAGCAAATACGGCCATATCCGCCTGGGTGAGGGCCAGCCGCAGTACGGCAACATCAGTTGGGTATTCATGTTCATCTGCGCCGGGCTGGGCTCGGCGACCATGTACTGGGCGTTCATGGAATGGACCTACTACTACGTCACGCCAGGCCTGGAGGTGCTGCCGCGCAGCAAGCAGGCCCTGGAGTACAGCAGCGCCTACGCGTTCTTCCACTGGGGCATCACGCCCTGGGCGATCTATGGCATCGCCTCGTTGGCCATGGCCTACCACTTTCCTGTGCGCAGGAACCCCGGGCTGCGCCTGTCCTCGGCGGTCGAGGCGATCACCGGCCTGAAGTCCACCGGACTGGCCGGGCGGCTGATCGACCTGATCTTCCTGATCTCCACCTTTGGCGGCCTGGTACTGACCATCACCCTGTCCTCGGCCACGGTCGCCAAGGGCTTGTCGATGCTGTTCGGCCTGAGTGATGGCTTCGTGCTCAAGGCGGCCCTGGTGATCCTGGTCACCCTGGTGTTCTCCCTGAGCTCCTGGATCGGCATCGGCCACGGCATGCAGCGCCTGGCCCATGCGGCCTGCGGGCTGACCCTGGTATTCGCCCTGGTGGTGCTGTTGCTGGGGCCTACCGAATTCACCCTGAACAACATCGCCAACGGCCTCGGCCTGATGCTGCAGAACTTCGTGCACATGAGCCTGGCCACAGACCCGGCCGGCAGTGGCGAATTCGCCCGGGGCTGGACGGTGTTCTACTGGCTGTACTGGATCACCTACACGCCGGGCGTGGCACTTTTCGTCACTCGTGTCTCCCGCGGGCGACGGATCAGAGAGGTGGTGCTCGCCATGGTGCTTGGTGGTTGTGCCGGGTGCTGGCTGTTCTTTGGCAGCCTGCAGAGCTTTGCCATGCACCAGTTCATCAGCGGGGTGATCGACGCTCCGGGGTTGCTCGACAGCACCGGCGGCGAGGCGGTGGTGTCGATGCTGTTGCTCAGCCTGCCGTTCGGCAAGGTACTGGCGCTGGCGTATTTCGTGCTGATGCTGGTGTTTCTCGCCTCGCACCTGGATGCGGTGGCTTTCTCCGTGGCGGCCACCAGTACGCGCAATCTGCAGGAAGGCGAAGACCCGTCGCCGGGCCTCAAGTTGTTCTGGTGCCTGATGCTGGCGGCCATTCCCCTGGCCATGTTGTACATCAACGCGCCCTTGCACACGCTCAAGACCGTGGTCACCTGCGCGGCGATTCCGTTCGTGCTGGTACTCGGGGTGAAAATGTATGGGCTGTTCAAGTGGATGAGAGAGGATTACGGGGATATTCCGGCGCACCTGATCGAGCTGGGCAGCGATTTTTCGCCGGCGGCGAGGATGGCGGAAAACCGCGCTATCGCCTGACTGGACGAGGCTTTGCGTGCGGATTGCCGGAACGGGCAATCCGCTTTTTTCGTTTGTGCTGCAGGGCATTCATCGAGCTTTTCGGTCATAAGTTTTATAGGGGCTTTCCCCCTTTTTTTATTGCTTTCGTCCCCGGCCGATTTTTTCGACAGTACGTCAACGGTCAGCGCAAGCGACCGTCACCGCACAGTCTTCGCAACCGATTCATAAACTCCATCGAACAGAATAATAGGGGTACATCTTCATGAAGCGAGCAACCTTGCTGTTGTTGGCCGGATCTCTTTGCGCCTCGGCTTTTGCCGCGGAGAAAATCACGGTCGTCTCCTACGGCGGGAGTCTGTCTGCCGCACAGGTCGAGTCGGCGCACAAGCCATTCACCAAGGCCACCGGGATCGCCGTGGTCTCGGAGGACTATTCCGGCGGGATCGCGCCGATCAAGACCCAGGTCGACGGCAAGCAGGTCACCTGGGATGTGGTCGACGCCGAACTGCTCAATGTCCACCGCGCCTGCTCGACCGGCCTGCTGGAACGCATCGATTCGAAAACCCTGGCCCCGGCTCCGGACGGTACTCCGGCCGAGGAGGACTTCATTCCCGGCGCTCTGAGCGACTGCGGGGTCGCCAGTTACGTCTGGTCCACTGTGGTCGCCTACAACACCAGGGCCTTCAAGGGCGAACAGCCGAGCACCCTCAAGGACTTCTTCGACCTCAAGCGCTTCCCCGGCAAGCGCTCCCTGCGCAAGGCGCCGCAGGTCAACCTGGAGTGGGCGCTGATGGCTGATGGCGTGCCACGGGAAGAGGTGTACAGCACCCTGGAGACCGAGGAGGGCATCGAACGTGCCCTGCGCAAGCTCGACACCATCAAGGACCAGGTGATCTGGTGGGAAGCCGGGGCCCAACCGCCGCAACTGCTGGCCGACGGGCAGGTGAGCATGGCTTCGGCCTACAGCGGACGCATCGTGCTGGCCAGCCGCAAGGAAAACCAGCCGTTCAGGATCGTCTGGGACGGCCAGGTCTACGATATGGAGGCCTGGGTGCTGCCCGCAGGCAATCCGCGCAAGGCGCAGGCCTTCGATTTCCTGCGCTTCGCCACGCAAACCACGGTGCTGGCCGACCAGTCCAACTACATCCCCTACGGCCCGACCCGCTACTCGGCGCAGAAGCTGGTCAGCCCCGAGGTGCAGGCCGACCTGCCGACCAGCCCGCAGAACTTCGCCACCGCCTTGCAGGTGGACGCGCTGTGGTGGGGTGACCATGCCGATGAGCTCAACGAGCGTTTCAACGCCTGGCTGGCGCGCTGATCCTCCCTTGGGCAGCGCCTGGCGCTGCCTGTCCTGACACAACAACAAGAAACAGGTGCTTCCATGGAATCGCAGGCGTTCGTCAGCTTCCGCAATGTGCAAAAGAGCTACGACGGGGAATCCCTCGTGGTGAAGAACTTCAACCTGGAGATCGAACAGGGCGAGTTCGTGACCATGCTCGGCCCGTCCGGGTCGGGCAAGACCACCTGCCTGATGATGTTGGCAGGCTTTGAAACCGTCACTCACGGACAGATCTGCATCGAGCGCAAGCCGGTGAACGACATCGCACCGCAGAAGCGCGGGATCGGCATGGTGTTCCAGAATTATGCGTTGTTCCCCCATATGACCCTGGAGGAGAACCTGGCCTTCCCCCTGAAAGTGCGTGGCCTGGCCCGTAGCGAGATCCAGGAGAAGGTCGGCAGGGCGCTGGACATGGTTGCCATGGGCCGCTTGGGCAAGCGCATGCCGGCGCAGTTGTCGGGTGGGCAGAAGCAGCGCGTGGCCCTGGCCCGGGCACTGATCTTCGAGCCGCGCCTGGTGTTGATGGACGAACCCCTGGGCGCCCTCGACAAGCAGTTGCGCGAGCAGATGCAGTACGAGATCAAGCGCCTGTCCAGGCAACTGGGCATCACCGTGGTCTATGTCACACACGACCAGAGCGAAGCCCTGACCATGTCGGACCGTATCGCCGTTTTCAATGACGGTATCGTCCAGCAGTTGGCCTCCCCGGCGGACCTCTACGAGAAGCCGCAGACCGCCTTCGTTGCCAGTTTCATCGGCGAAAACAATCGCTTGCTGGGCCAGTTGCAGGCGCGCCAGGGCGAGCATTGCACGGTGCGTGTCGGCGAACACTCGATCCAGGCGCTGGCGGTGGACACCGCGGAGGAGGGCGCGGCGACCGTGCTGTCGATCCGCCCCGAGCGGATCCTGCTGAACCCCGGGCAGTGGGAGGCGGAAAACCGCCTACCGGGACGCATCCTGGAAGTCATCTACCACGGCGACCATCTGCGCCTGCGCCTGGAAATCGCTGGCCACGATGACTTCATCGTCAAACTGCCCAACGCCAGCGGGCGGGCCTGCCCGGCTCCGGGAGAACGCTTGCTGGTGGGTTGGGCGGTCGACGACTGCCGCGCCCTGAATGCCTGAGTGAGCAAGTCTTCCCGACGTATTCCGGAGTTTCCCATGAGCAGTTCATATCCTGTAAACCCAGGCCTCGTCCTGCCCGGCGAGGCGGGTGACACCCCGGGCCTGAAGGCCCGCCTGGCACGCGCCGAACGCATCAACAAGACCCGCTCGTTGCTGCTGGTCCTGCCGTTACTGGCTTTTATCCTGGTGTTTTTCCTGTTGCCGATCGGCAGCATGCTGATGCGCAGCGTGGAGAATCCGACCCTTTCTGCTCAGATGCCGCGCACTGCCCAGGCCCTGCTGGCCTGGGACGGTCGAGCGCTTCCGGGAGAAGCCCTGTATGCCAGCGTAGGCGAGGAAATACTTGGCCTGGTCGATAGCGGCCAGTTGGACCTGGTCGGTTCCGACCTCAACCGGGTCCGCAGCGGCCTGAAAAGCCTGTTCGCCAAGAGTGCCCGTGAGCTGGCGAAGGCCCCGCCGCCACCAGGCAGATACCGTGAGGAGCTGAGCCGTATCGATGTGCGCTGGACGAAACTGGATACCTGGAGCCAGCTCAAGGCCATGGCCCCGGCCCACTCGGCGATTCACTACCTGGCCGCCCTTGACCTGCAATACGACGAGCATGGCGAAGTCGCCCGCCAGCCGGAATCGCGGAGGCTTTACGTCGAGGTCCTGGCCAAGACCCTGGGTATCACCTTGGGCATTACCCTGCTGTGCATGGTCCTGGCTTACCCGCTGGCCTGGATGCTTGCGACCCTGCCGGCGCGCAGCGCCAACGTCCTGATGATCCTGGTGCTGCTGCCGTTCTGGACTTCGCTGCTGGTACGCACCAGCGCCTGGATGGTCATCCTGCAATCCAACGGCGTGCTCAACGCCACCTTGCTCAAGCTCGGTCTGCTCAATCAGCCGCTGGACCTGATGTTCAACATGACCGGCACGGTGATCGCCATGACCCACATTCTCCTGCCGTTCATGGTCCTGCCGCTGTACAGCGTGATGAAGAGCATTGACCAGAGCTACATCCGCGCCGCCCATTCCATGGGGGCCAGCTCGCTGCGCACCTTCCTGCGCATCTACTTCCCGCTGTCGCTGCCGGGGCTGAGTGCCGGGGGCATCCTCGTGTTCATCCTCGCCATCGGCTACTACATCACCCCTGCTCTAGTGGGCGGGCGTACCGGGCAGATGATCAGCAATTTCATCGCCTACCACATGCAGACCTCGCTCAACTGGGGCCTGGCCGCCGCACTGGGCAGCCTGTTGCTGCTGATCGTGCTGTTCCTCTACTGGCTGTACGACCGCGTGGTCGGCATCAGCAACCTGAAACTGGGGTAATCGACATGAGCCTTCCCAGCTATACCGGCCCTCTCGGGCGCACCTGGTTCTACAGTGTGCGCGGCCTGGCCAGCCTGGTCCTGCTGTTCCTGGTGTTCCCCGTGCTGGTGGTGATACCGCTGTCGTTCAACGTCGAGCCGTATTTCAGCTTTACCAGCGGCATGCTCCGCCTGGACCCGGCGGCATTCTCCCTGCGTTGGTACCAGACCCTGCTGGACGATCCGATGTGGCTGCTGGCGTTTCGCAACAGCCTGTTGATCGCCGTCGGCGCGACACTGCTCGCCACCCTGCTGGGCACCCTGGCGGCGCTCGGCCTGAGTCGTGCCAACCTGCCGTGCAAGGCGCTGCTGATGGGCACTCTGATCTCGCCGATGATCGTGCCGGTCATCATTTCCTCGGCGGGCATGTATTTCTTCTACAGTCGCCTGGGCCTGGCGCAGAACCATCTGGGCCTGATCCTCGCCCATGCGGTGCTGGGCACGCCATTCGTGATCATCACCGTGACCGCGACCCTGGTCGGCTACGACCATTCGCTGAGTCGTGCCGCCGCCAGCTTGGGGGCATCGCCGGCCTATGGGTTCTGGCGCGTCACCCTGCCGATCATCCGCCCGGGCATCATCTCCGGCGCGTTGTTCGCCATGGTGACTTCGTTCGATGAAGCGGTGGTGGTGCAGTTCCTCGGCGGCCTCGAGCAACGCACCATTCCGCGGCAGATGTGGTCCGGCATGCGCGAGCAGATCAGCCCGACCATCCTCGCGGCAGCAACCCTGCTGATTCTCGGCTCGATCCTGCTGCTGGTGCTGGTCGAGGTACTACGGCGGCGCTCCCTGCGCCTGCGCGGGCTGGCGTCGTGAGCGTGCGAATGACGGCATGACCCTCGAGGCATGTCCCGGGATGGGCGGATATCCTTGTGGCGGGGAGTGGCTTCAGCGCCTCTCCGCCTCATGGTTGTCCAGCGTATCCCGGGCAATCTCCCGCCCCAGGGCGATCAGCTCCGGCGCCTTGTAGAACTCGAAGAAGCGGCACACCCGCTTCGGCACGTTGATCAGCACGTCCGGCGGATAGCCGGCGATCTTGTACTGCGCCAGCGAGGTCTGCATCACCTCGAAGCTCTGGTTGATCAGGTCCAGCAACGACGCCGGTCCGACATTGTCGACGATGAACGAGCCGGTGGCCGAGCGCGGCGCGCCGTCGCTTTCCGGCGCCGCCGACGGCTGCTGGGCCTTGGGGCTGGCGGCGTCGGCCAGCCAGGGGTTGGGCACCGGCGCCGCTTCCAGGGCCAGCTCCTGCTCCATCTCCAGCTCCTTCTCCAGCCCCAGCAGCACCTCGGCCTGCTTGCGACGGAACGGCAGGCGCGAACCCAGCGAACTGATCAGGCTGTCGAAGCGCAGCTTGAACGCCGCCGGCCGCTCGATCACCGGCAACACGTACTGCTTCTGGTTGGTGGAGTTGAGGTTGACGGCGATGATCAGGTCGCAGTGGCTGGACACCACCGGGATGATCGGCAGCGGATTGAGGATGCCGCCGTCCACCAGCGTGCGGTTGCCCTGGACCACCGGGGTGAACAGGCTGGGAATCGCCGCCGAGGCGCGCATGGCCTGGTGCAGGCAACCCTCCTGGAACCAGATCTCCTGCTGGTTGGTCAGGTCGGTCGCCACTGCCGTGTAGGGGATGGACAACTGCTCGATATTGATCTCGCCGACGATCTTGCGGATCTGCCCGAACACCTTGTCGCCGCGGATCGCGCCGAGGCGGAAGCTGACGTCCACCAGGCGCAGCACGTCCAGGTAGTCCAGGCTCTCGATCCAGTGGCGGTAGTCCGCCAGCTTGCCGGCGGCGTAGATCCCGCCGATCACCGCGCCCATGGAGCAGCCGGCGATACAGGAGATCTCGTAGCCGCGCCGCTCGATCTCCTCGATCACGCCGATGTGCGCATAGCCCCGCGCACCGCCCGAACCCAACACCAGTGCCACGCGCTTTTTCATGATTGCGTTCTCGCGTCGTTCCCCGTCCGATGGCCCGAGCATGCACCTGTTGAGCGTTGCGCTTCAATCACCGGCAGCGCTGGGCTACGCTGGTTATGGCACTTTTGCTGACGCCTGTCGTCGAAAAGGCCGACATGACTTATTCCCTTTTCGAGGTAACACCGATGAAAGCCTGGATCACTCTGCCCTTGATCGTTCTGGCCCTGGCCGGCTGCGCGGGCAAGACGGCCTATCGTGACAGTTGCGGCAGCCAGCTCGACGCCGCCTGGAAGGAACTCGACCTGGCCAAGGCCGAAGGCTTCGCCGGCACCGTCAGCTATTCCAAGGCCCTGTCGCTGCTGACCGGGGCCAAGACCCAGCAGCAGTTCGAAGCCTTCGAAGGCTGCACCAAAAAGGCCGAGAAGGCCCGTTTCTACATCCGTGAGTCCCGTGCCGGACGTTGAGGAGTGAGAGAGCGCCATGTCGAAGATGTTCGATCACGTAGTCGCTGAGGTCCTGAGTCTTCAGGTGCGTTTGATGGCTTGCCAGGCCCGCCTGGCGGAGAACACCGACAGCGAGGCGCTGCACGACCTGCGCACCACCGTGCGGCGCCTGCGCAGCCTGTTGCGGCCGCTGCGCGGGCTGCCCGGCGTCGATCAACTGGAGAGCGCGGCCAAGGCCATCGGCGACCTGACCACGCCGCTGCGCGACCGTGAGGTGCTGGCCGAGCAGCTGTTCGAGCGCCAGCTGAGCGAGGCGGCGCACCGCCGTCTTGCCGGCGAAGGGGTGGTCTTCGCCTCGGTGGCAGCGAGCACGCAGATGCACAAGCTGCTGGCGGTCATCGATGCTTTTCCCAACTTCCTGCGGGCCATCCAGCACCAGCAACTGGTGCCGGACCTGGGCAAGCGCATCGAGAAACGCTTGAACAAGCAATGGAAGAAGATCGTCGAGGCGGTGCACGACCCGGCCCACGACCGCCATCGCCTGCGCCTGCTGATCAAGCGCGCGCGCTATGGCGCCGAAGCCTATCCGCAACTGAGCCGGATCCGGGCGTCGATGCGCGACGAACTCAAGCGTGCCCAGGACGACCTTGGCCACTGGCACGACCTGCTGCAGTGGCTGGCCCAGGCCGAGAAGCAGGCGGACCTGGCGCCGCTGGTGGCGGACTGGCAGCAGCAGTTGGAGCAAGCCGAACGGCGCTCGGACAAGACCCTGGCCAGGCTGCTCAAGCACATCGACGAGCGATAGGCCGCTGAATTGGCAGTTATGCGGCCTGCCGCCCCTGCGCTCTGCTCTTAAGATCGTCAGACTTTTCCGTAGGACGAGGTCCGCATGAATTTTTCCCAACTGCTCACCGCCGTCCGCCAGCGTCCGCAGGCGGTGGTGATTCCCGCCGAGTGGGCCCAGGGCCGCGCCTGTTTCGGCGGCCTGATGGCGGCGCTGGTGTACGAGGCCATGCATGCCCGGGTCTCGCCGGAGCGCCCGGTGCGTTCGCTGGCGATCACCTTCGTCGGCCCGGCCGAGCCGAACGTGCCGATCAGCTTCGAAGTGGAGGTGCTGCGCGAGGGCAAGGCGGTCAGCTCGTTGCTCGGGCGGGCGATCCAGAACGGCCAGACGGTGACCCTGGTGCAGGGCAGTTTCGGTGCCGGGCGCAACTCGGTGATCGACGTGCCGGCGCTGCCGGCGGTGGAGATGAAGAGCCTGGAAGCCTCCAGCCCGGAAATGCCCTACATCCCCGGCGTGACCCCGGAATACATCCGCTTCCTGGCCATGCGCTGGGGCATTGGCGCCATGCCGTTCAGCAACAAGCCGCTGCGCCAGATGGGCGGCTGGATGCGCCTGCGCGATGCGGTGGAGGAGCCGGTGACCGAGGCGCACCTGCTGGCCCTGGTGGATGCCTGGCCACCGGCGACGCTGCCCTGGCTGAACAAGCCGGCGGCGGGCAGCACCCTGACCTGGACCATCGAGTTCGTCCAGCCGGTGGCCAGCCTGAGCACCCTGGACTGGTGCAAGTACTGCGCGGTGATCGAGCATTCCCGCGACGGCTACGGGCATACCGCGGCGTGCACCTGGAATGCCGCCGGCGAGCTGCTGGCGATCAGCCGGCAGACGGTGACGGTGTTCGCCTGACCCTCAGTGATGCCGGTGGCGTTCGCGCCAGGCGCGCCACCAGGCACCGCTGAAGAGGAAGCGCGGGAAGGTGATGAACTGCTCGGTGAGCAGGCGCTTGACCGCGTCCTGGCGGTCGCTGAACGGCTCCGGCTGTTCGGCTTCCAGGCGATGGCCATGGCGCTGCAGGCCGAGGCCGGCGGCCAGGCTGATGATGCCGACGACGATCTGGCCCAGGTCCAGGGCGAACAACCCCGAGAGCACCAGCAGCGCACCGAGGATGAACAGCGGCACGGCGATCAGGTGCAGCACCAGGTTGGTCGGGTTGCGGTGGTTGTGGTGATAGCCGCGCCATTGCCAGGCGGGCAGGTTGGGCAGGCGTTTGTTCATGGTATTCCTCGGACTTTTCGTTGGTGCGTGTCGGAAGAATAGTTGTGGCTTGTAGGCTAGGCCAATTGAGGGGATTGATCAGGCGGATAGTGCTGTTGCGTTCTTGAGGGCCTGATCACTGGCAAGCCAGCTCCCGCACGAGATCCCTGTGGGAGCTGGCTTGCCAGCGATGAGGGCCCTGAGCGCTCTACAGTTTCAACTGCCCGATCACCTTGTTCAGTTCCCCGGCCAGGGTCGCCAGTTCGCTGCTGGTGGTGGCCGACGACACGGTCTGCTGCACGGTGTCCTCGGTCACGTCGCGGATGCTCACCACCGCCCGGTTCATCTCTTCCGCCACCTGGCTCTGCTGCTCGGCGGCCACGGCGATCTGGGTGTTGCTCTCGCGCATCTGCGCCACCGCCGCGGTGATCTCCGCCAGGGCCTCGCCGGCCTCCTGGGCCTGCTTGACGCAATCGTCGGCCTTGAACGAGCTCTCGGTCATGAACTCCACCGCATCCTTGGTCCCCGCCTGCAGGGCGGAGACCATCTCGGTGATCTCGTCGGTGGAGGTCTGCACGCGCTTGGCCAGGTTGCGCACCTCGTCGGCGACCACGGCGAAACCACGGCCCAGGTCGCCGGCGCGGGCGGCCTCGATGGCGGCGTTGAGGGCCAGCAGGTTGGTCTGCTCGGCGATGCTGTGGATCACGTTGACCACGCCGTTGATCTTCTGGCTGTCCTCGGCCAGCTGGCGGATCATCTCGGCGGTCTGCTGCACGCCGCTGGACAGCCCGGCGATGGAGGTCTGCACCCGGTTGACCACGTCCTTGCCGCTGCCGGCGAGGGTGTCGGCGGTCTGCGACAGGTCACGGGTGGCGCCGGCGTGCTGGGCGATGTGGTAGACGGTGGCGGACATCTCGTTGATCGCCGTGGCCGCCTGGTCGGTCTCGCTCTGCTGGCCGAGCATGCCCTGGCGCACGTCGCTCATGCTCGACGCCAGGCGCGCGGCACCGGAGTCCAGCTGCGCGGCGGTCACCGCGACGGTGTTGACCACCCGGTGATAGGTGGTCTGCATGGCGTTGAAGGCACTGGCCATCTGGCCCACCTCGTCGCCGCAGGACAGCGGCACGCGGGCCGACAGGTCGCCGGTCTTCTCCACATGCAGGATCACATCCTTGAGGGTGTTGAGCTGGGCCAGCAGGAAGCGGATCAGCAACTGCGAGGCGCAGAGCATCGCCAGCATCAGGATCAGCACGCACACCGCGTAGTTGCCGAAGCGGTCGCTGTACACCTGCATGAAGCTGGGCGACGGCGCCAGCACGGCGACGCGCTGGCCGTCGCGGCTGATGACCTGGGCACCGGCCAGCGGTGCCTCGCCGACGATCGCGTAGGGGTCGAGGCTGACCCAGCCGCTGCCATTGGCCACGCTGGCCAGTGGCTGGCCCTGGTAGCTGGGCGTCTGCCCGGGGGCGAAGGCGAGGATGTGCGCGGCTTGCGGCAGCGCCTGCCCGGCCGGCCAGGCGGCCAGCAGGCGGGCCTCGGCGACGGCGCGGTCGCGGGCTTCGTCGACCCGCGCCTGCTGTTCGAGGAACACCGCGTACAGCACCAGGAACAGCGTGGTGACGAAGGCGACCGCGTTGACAGCCCAGAACTTGTACTTCAGGGAGATGTTGCTAAGCCAGGCACCCATGGTAGGTCTTCTCTGAGTTAAGCGTTTGAGCGGAAAGTTTTTTGGCAAGGTGCCAGCATTCTGGGGGACTAATCAGCCGCAAATCTTGATATGTGTCAAGCCAGCTCCGGGAGATCGAAGAAGCGCCGGGCACACAGGGTTGTATGTGCCGCCAGGCGTTCCTCGGACTCGCCCCGATGGCGGGCGACCTCGCGCACGACCTCCGGCAAGTATGCTGGCTCATTGCGACCGTTCTTCGGTTTCGGCCGCAGGCTGCGCGGCAGCAGGTAGGGGGCGTCGCTTTCCAGCATCAGCCGGCCTTCGGGGATGTTGCCGACCAGGCCGTGCAGGTGGGTGCCGCGGCGTTCGTCGCAGATCCAGCCGGTGATGCCGATGTGCAGGTCGAGGTCGAGGTAGCCGAACAGTGCCTCGCGTTCGCCGGTGAAGCAGTGCACCACGGCGGCGCTCAGGTGGTCGCGGTAGTCCTTGAGGATGTGCAGCAGGCGCTCGCTGGCGTCGCGCTCGTGGAGGAACACCGGCATCTGCAGCTCGACGGCCAGGGCCAACTGGTCTTCCAGGGCCTTTTCCTGTTGCGCACGGGGCGAGAAGTCGCGGTTGAAATCGAGGCCGCATTCGCCCACGGCCTGAACCCGTGGTTGCTCCAGCAACTGGCGCAGCTGGCGCGGGCTGTCGGCGCTCCACTGGCTGGCGTCGTGGGGATGCACGCCGGCGGTGGCGAACAGGCGCCGGGCCCCCGGGTCCAGGCGCTGGCACAGCTCCAGGGCTTCCTCGCTGCCGGCCAGGCTGGTGCCGGTCAGGAGCATCTGCTGCACGCCGGCGGCCTCGGCGCGGTCGAGGACTTCCTGGTGGATGCCGGCGAAACTGGAGTTGGTCAGATTGACGCCGATGTCGATGAGTTGCATGGTGCTACCTCGAAATTCGCGGGAAAAAGGCCCTGGCACGGCCGAAAAATAACAATAAACACAAGAACTTCAATGAGTTGTCGTGGTCATTTGCGGTCAATTGTCACGACACTGCTGCAGAGTATGCCGCCACCCACGCCATCGCGGCCTGTTCCCGGAGACCGGATGACCCGAATCCTGCTGATGATCCTGCTGTGCGCCGGGCTGCTGCTGGCAGGGCCGGCCAGCGCGCGCCTGGCCGGTCCGACCCAGGCGAGCGGCACCAGCGCGCCGGCACGCGACCTGGCGCAGATCCGCGCCAGCCGCGAGCTGCGGGTGCTGGTCAACCAGAGTCGCAACAGCTCCGGCGAAGTCAAGGGCCAGCCTTATGGCGTCGAGTATTACCGCCTGCGCGCCTTCGAGCACTACCTCAATGCCCGCGCCCGCGACGGCCAGGAAATCCGCCTGAAACTGATTCCCCGGGCCAAGGCGCAACTGATCGGCGCCCTGCAGCGCGGCGAAGGCGACCTGGTGGCACCGGGCGAACTGCTCGACCCGACCTCGACCCGCGGCGTCAGCGCCAGCGACCCGGTGCTCGAGCATGTGCCGCTGGTGCTGGTGGGGCGCCGCGGCGAGCGCAGCTTCAGCCGCATCGAGCAACTCTCCGGCCACACCCTGGCGCTGGCCGCCGGCAGCGCCGCCGCCGACACCCTGCACGAGATCAACCAGAAGCTGGCGCTGCGCAAGCATGCGCCGATCAAGGTGGAATGGCTCGACCCGAGCCTGGCGGTGGAGGACGTGCTGGAGATGGTCCAGGGCGGCATCCTGCCGCTGACCGTGGTCGAGCAGCCGATCGCCGAGCGCTGGAGCAAGGTGATGCCCAAGCTGCAGATCCTGCGCAAGGTGGTGCTCACCGAGCCGGAGTCGACCCACTGGTACGTGCGCCGCGACGCGGTGATGCTGCACGCCAGCGTCGATCGCTTCCTGCATGAGTACCGCGCGCCGGCCGACCAGGACGTGGCCTTCGAACGCATCTACCGGCGCTTGTACAAGGTCCACTATCCGCTGGCCAGGGCCAACCGGCAGCGCCTGGACAAGCTGCGCCCGGTGCTGCAGCGGCATGCCGAGGCGCAGAAGCTCGACTGGCTCAATCTCGCCGCGCTGGCCTTCAAGGAGTCATCGCTGAATCCGCTTGCCCGCGGGGCCGGCGGCGCCCATGGGCTGATGCAGATCACCCCGAGCGCGGCGCAGCGGGTCGGGGTCGGCAACATCAACACCATCGACGGCAATGTCGAGGCCAGCGCCCGCTACCTGGCGCTGATCCGGCGCAAGTTCTTCGCCAGCGACAAGCTCAACGAGCGCGAGCGCATGGCCTTCGTGCTTGCCGCCTACAACCTGGGACCGGAGCGGGTCCAGGCGATGCGTGCCGAAGCCCGGCGCCGTGGCCTGAACCAGAACCAGTGGTTCTTCCAGGTCGAGCGCGTGGCCCTGGAGCAGGTGGGAATGGGGCCGGTCAGCTATGTTAATAGCGTCAACAAGTACTTCCTGGCATTCGACCGGGAGCGGGAGACCCTGGAGTCCTCCCGGACCGACAAGGTGAAGGGTCGCAAGTAATCTATTTATTCGATTGTTATCATGGATTAATTGCGATTTTCATATCCATAAATATGATTATTATGGCGCCAACAACACATCACACCTTGTAAGGAACACAGCATGAACGCCATCCACTCCGTAATGACCACCCGCGCCGGCTGGGGCATGACCGTCCTGCGCATCATCGTCGGCATCATCTTCATGGCCCATGGCTCGCAGAAGCTGTTCGGCTGGTTCGGCGGCGGTGGCCTGGCGGGTACCGCGCAGTTCATGGAAAGCCTGGGCCTGACCCCGGCCACCCTGATGGCGGCGTTGTCCGGTGGCGCGGAGTTCTTCGGTGGCCTGGCCCTGGTCATCGGCCTGCTGGTCCGGCCAGCGGCGCTGGCGCTGATCGGGCTGCTGCTGGTGGCGATCTTCTCGGTGCACATCGGCAACGGCCTGTTCATGCAGAACAACGGCTACGAATTCGCCCTGGCCCTGCTGGGCGGCGCCGTGGCGGTACTGATCGAGGGGGCTGGCCGGGCCTCGCTGGACGGGGCGATTGCGCAACGTTGAAGATGCCGACGAGGGCCTGCCATGCAGGCCCTTTGTCATTGGTCGTGTTGACAGCCAACGAGGGGCTTCTCTAGGATGCCCACCTGCGCCGATTTAAACAGCTACTTGCGGGGCGCGGGAGAGCCCTTCGAGGTGATCCGAATACCGCTAAAACGCTGGTTCGGTGATGCCTCCCACCGCAGCCCAGCGGGATCTGCGAGGCGGAGAATATGAACTCCATGAGTTGCCCACGTTCCAGTGTCTGTCTGACCCCCCTGCCTTCCAGCCAGTCGGCGCGCACCCCGCGGGTGCTGCTGAGCGGCCCGCACCAACCGACCCTCGTGCGTTTCCTCGATGGCTGGCCTCGTCGCAAGGGCCGCGCCACCGCCTTGCTGATCCAGTTCGTCGACCCGGGCACGTCGCTGGCGGAATTCGCCGATGACCGTTTCGACCTGGCCGTGGTCCAGGCGCCGGACAAGGAGCAGGCGGCGGAGGTGATAGGGCATCTGACCCGGATCGCGCGGCAGGGATTGATCACTCGGGGCTGAGATCCTCCTTGCTCTTCAGGGCCTCATCGCTGGCAAGCCAGCTCCCACAGGGATCGCATGCACCGCTGACCCTGTGGGAGCTGGCTTGCCAGCGATAGGGCCCGGGAGAGCGACACAACCTACCGCGGATAACTGATGCTGTTCACATACCAGGTCGCTTCCCCGCCCGGCGTCTGCACCACCACCTCGTCGTCCTTCTCCTTCTTCAGCAACGCCCGGGCCATGGGCGAGTCCACCGAGATGTAGTCGTTGCGCCCGTAGATCTCGTCGTAGCCGACGATGCGGAACTTCATCACCTCGCCGTCCTCGTTCTCGATCTCCACCCAGGCGCCGAAGAACACCCGGCCTTCCTGCTCCGCCCCGTAGTCCACCACCTTCACGTCCTCCAGGCGCTTGCGCAGGTAGCGCACGCGACGGTCGATCTCGCGCAGAAGCTTCTTGTTGTACTGGTAGTCGGCGTTTTCGCTGCGATCGCCCAGGGACGCGGCCCAGGCGACCTTCTGGGTGATCTCCGGGCGGTATACCCGCCACAGGTGATCCAGCTCGGCCTTCAGTGCCTCGTGTCCCTCGCGGGTGATGATGTTGGTGGCCATGCCTTCTCCTGGGCGGGCGTTACGTCAGGGGCGCAAGAGTACCGCGTGCTCATCCTTCGCGCAGCACCGTCAGCGGGCTGGCATTCAGCGCGCGACGGGTGCCGAGCACGCCGGCGCCGCCCACCAGCAGCGCGCCGGCCAGCGGCAGGAGCAGCAGCCAGGGGTGCGGGCTCCAGTCCAGGTCGAAGGCATACCGGTACAGCACCCAGGTGATCAGTTCGCAGCCGATGGCGGCGAGCACCCCGCTGGCCGCGCCGAGCAGGCCGAACTCGATGCGCCGCGCCTTGACCAGCAACGGCCGCCCGGCCCCCAGGGCACGCAGCAGGGCGCCCTGGCGGATGCGTTCGTCGAGGGTCGCCTGGAGGCCGGCGAACAGCACCGCCAGGCCCGCGGCCAGGACGAACAGCAGCACGTACTGCACCGCCAGGGTGACCTGGGCGAGGATGCTGCGCAGCTGTTCCAGCAGGGCGTCGACCTGGAGGATGGTCGCCGCCGGGAAGGCCCGCGACAGGGCGACGATCTGCGGGTCGTTGCCCGGCGCCAGGTAGAAGCTGGTCAGGTAGGTGGCCGGCAGGCCCTGCAGGGTGCCGGGCTGGAAGATCATGTAGAAGTTCGGCTGGAAGCTGTCCCAGTTGACCTCGCGCAGGCTGCTGACCAGCGCTTCGCGGGTGTCGCCGCCGATCACGAAGGTCAGGCGGTCGCCGAGCTTGAGCTTGAGGCTTTCCGCCAGCTTGGCTTCCACCGAGACACCGGGGATCGCGTCCGCCGGCGGCTGGCCCTGCCACCATTGTCCGGCGCTGAGGGTGTTGTCGTTCGGCAGCTCGGCGGCCCAGGTCAGGCTCAGGTCGCGTTGTACCGCACGGTCGCCGGCGGAATCCTTGCTGACGATCTGCTGCACCGCTTCGCCATTGATCTGCGTGAGGCGTCCCGGCACCACCGGGTACAGCGGCGCGGCATGGCTGGAGAAACCGGCCAGTTCACTGGCGAAGGCGGCCTTGTCGTCTTCGAGGATGTTCAGCGCGAAGTAGTTCGGCGCGTCCGCTGGGAGCTGGTTATGCCAGGTATCCAGCAGCTCGATGCGCAACAGGGTGATCAGGCCCATGGCCAGGAGGATCAGGCCGAAGGCCAGGGACTGCCCGGCGGCAGCCAGCGGATGGCGCAGCAACTGGCCGAGCCCGAGGCGCCAGGGCAGGGGCGCGCCGGCGAGCATCCGGCGCAGGCTGCGCAGTCCCGCCAGGAGCAGGCCGCCGAGCAGCAGCGCGGCGACCAGGCCACCGCCGAGCAGGGCGAAGGTCAGCAGCAGGTCGAGGCTCAGGCGCCACATGATCAGGCCCAGGGCGAGAATCGCTGCGCCATACACCAGCCAGCTGCTCGCCGGTACCGGCAGCAGGTCGCGGCGCAGTACCCGTAGTGGCGGCACCCGGCCCAGTGCGGCCAGCGGCGGCAGGGCGAAGCCGGCCAGGGCGACCAGGCCGGTGGCGATGCCGGCCAGGGCCGGTGCCACGCCGCCATCGGGGATTTCCGCAGGGAGCAGGCCGTCGAGCAGGGCGAACAGCCCCAGTTGCGCCAGCCAGCCGAGCAGGGCGCCGGCCAGGGCGGCGAGGCTGCCGAGGATCGCCAGTTGCAGGCAGAACAGGGTCAGGGCCTGGCGCCGCGACAGGCCCAGGCAGCGCAGCAGGGCACTGGCATCGAAACGGCGCACGGCGAAGCGGCTGGCGGACAGTGCCACCGCCACCCCGGCGAGCAGCACCGCGACCAGGCTGGCCATGTTCAGGTAGCGCTCGGCCTTGCCCAGGGCGCCGCCGATCTGCTGGTTGCCGTCGCGGGCGTCGCGGATGCGCTGGTTCGGCGCGAGGTTTCCATCGAGGAACTGGCGGTAGTCGGCCAGGACCAGGGCGTCGCCGCGCCACAGCTCGCGGTAGGTCACCCGGCTGCCGGGCTGGACCACGCCGGTGGCGTCGAGGTCGGCCAGGTTGATCATCACCCGCGGCGTGAGGCTGTAGAAATTGCCGGCGCGGTCCGGCTCGTAGGTCAGCACCCGGCTCAGGCGCAGGGTCTTCAGGCCGACGTCGATGCTGTCGCCGAGCTTCAGGTCGAGGGCCGCCAGCAGGCGCGGTTCGACCCAGGCTTCACCGGGGGCGGGGCCGCCACCGCTGGTTTGCGTGCCATAGGGTTCGGCGGCGCTGCGCAGCTCGCCGCGCAGCGGGTAGGCGGCGTCGGCGGCCTTGACGCTGGACAGCTGGATGCCGGTGTCGGTGGCGATCACGCTGGAGAACTCCACCACCCTGGCGTGGGCCAGGCCGAGGCTGTTGCCCCGTTCGATCTGTTCGGCGCTGGCCGGGGAACTGCCCTGCAGCACCAGGTCGGCGCCGAGGAACTCGGTGGCGCGCAGGAGCATGGCGCCGTTCAGGCGGGCGCCGAAGTAGCCGATGGCGGTACTCGCCGCCACGGCCACCAGCAGGCCGAAGAACAGCACGCGCAATTCGCCGGCGCGGGCATCGCGCAACAGTTGGCGCACGGCGAGGGTGAGCAGGCGAAGCAGGGACAGGTGTGCCATCTAGGGCTCCATCGGGCTGACCATGTGACCCGCTTCCAGGCGGATCTGCCGGCGGCAGCGGCGCGCCAGGCGTTCATCGTGGGTCACCAGGACCAGGGTGGTGCCGCGTTCCTTGTTCAGTTCGAACAGCAGGTCGCTGATGCGCTCGCCGGTGTGGCTGTCGAGGTTGCCGGTGGGTTCGTCGGCGAACAGCACGTCGGGCTCGGCCGCGAAGGCGCGGGCGATGGCCACCCGTTGCTGCTCGCCGCCGGAGAGCTGGCGTGGCGAATGGCTCAGGCGCTGGCCCAGGCCGACCCGTTCCAGCAGGGTGCGCGCGTGTTCGCGGGCGTCGCGGCGGCCATCCAGCTCCAGCGGCAGCATGACGTTTTCCAGGGCGTTGAGGCTGTCGAGCAACTGGAACGACTGGAACACGAAGCCGACGTGCTCGGCACGCACCCGGGCGCGCTGGTCTTCGTCCAGCGGGCCGAGGTCGTGGCCGGCCAGGGTCACCGAGCCGGCACTGGGCTGGTCGAGGCCGGCGAGCAGGCCGAGCAGGGTGGACTTGCCGGAGCCCGAGGCACCGACGATGGCCAGGCTGTCGCCTTCCTGCAGTTCCAGGGAGAGTTCGTGGAGGATGGCGAGGTTGCCTTCCGCGCTGGGGACCACTTTGCTAAGGTTCCGCGCAATGAGAATGCTGGGGCCCATGGAGAATCCGATGCGAGTGTGGTTATTGAGTGCTGGCCTGGCCTTGCTGTGCATGGCGCAGAACGCAGCGGCGGGTACCGTGCTGATCGTCGGCGATAGTATCAGCGCCGCTTTTGGCCTGGATACCCGCCAGGGGTGGGTCGCCCTCCTGGAAAAACGGCTCAGGGACGAGGGTTTCAGCGACAAGGTGGTCAATGCCTCGGTCAGTGGCGACACCAGCGCCGGCGGCCAGGCGCGGCTGCCGGCGCTGCTTTCCGAGCACAAGCCGAGCCTGGTGGTGCTGGAGCTGGGCGGCAATGACGGGCTGCGTGGGCAGCTTCCTACGCAATTGCAACAAAATCTTGCCTCGATGATCGACAAGTCCCGTGCGGCCGGGGCCAAGGTACTGTTGCTGGGCATGCAACTGCCGCCGAACTACGGCGCGCGCTACACGAAAGCCTTCGCCCAGGTCTATTCCGATCTCGCCACGCAGAAGAACGTTCCCCTGGTGCCGTTCTTCCTCGAAGGGGTAGGGGGACATGCCGAACTGATGCAGGCCGATGGAATCCATCCGGCGCAAGGGGCCCAGGGGCAGTTGCTGGAAAATGCCTGGCCGGCAATAAAACCGCTGCTTTGACGCTTTTATAGTGACCGGCTTTCGGCTAATGTTGCGCCCCCGATTTGGAGCCCCCGATGCCGCGTCCCGCCTGGTCCCTGTATGCCTATCAATTGATCGAGCCCGACGAGCAGCTCGACCTGTTCGCCTGTCAGGAGATCCGCGTCCATCTGGTTGCCCGTCAGCTCGAGCTCGGCGGTTCGGCCGACCGTACCCTCTGCGGCACCTTGCTGCCGGCGCAACCGCGCTGGTCCGGGGTGCCCGGCACGATCTACCGCGACCGCCGCCTGTGTCCGCTGTGCAAGGCGATTCTCGAAGCCCAGCGCAAGGGGACCCGGCCGGTCTGGCCGGAACTCCAGGTTGCCTGCGACTGATCCGCCCGGGCCGCCTGGCGGCCCTGTATGCCGAAAATTCCTACAGCGGTGTACAATCGCTGTCTTGACCCCGAATTTGCGAAGGATTTCCCGGATGTTGCCGCGCTTTCCCGCCGTCACCCGTTGCCTGTCCCTGGCCGCTGCCCTGATCGCGGCCGGCCCCGTTGCCGCGCTGGAGTTCCCCCTGCCGCCGCCAGGCGAAGACATCATTGGCCAGGTCCAGGTGATCAAGGCCAAGTACGAGGACACCTTCGCCGACATCGGCACTGCCAGTGACCTGGGTTACCTGGAAATGGTCGCCGCCAACCCGGGCGTCGACCCCTGGCTGCCGGGTGCGGGTACCGAGATCATCCTGCCGACCCGCTTCATCCTGCCGCCGGGCCCGCGCGAGGGCATCGTCATCAACCTCGCCGAGTACCGCATGTACTACTACCCGAAAGGCGAGAACGTGGTGCACACCTACCCGCTGGGCATCGGCCGTGAAGGCTGGGGCTCGCCGATCGCGCAGACCAGGGTGACGGCCAAGACGCCGAACCCGACCTGGACCCCGCCGGCCTCGATCAAGGCCGAGCACGCCGCCGACGGCGATCCGCTGCCGAACGTGGTGCCGGCCGGTCCGGACAACCCGCTGGGGCCGTTCAAGTTCACCCTGGGCGTACCGGGCTACCTGATCCACGGTTCGAACAAGAAGTTCGGCATCGGCATGCGCACCAGCCATGGCTGCTTCCGCATGTTCAACAACAACGTGCTGGAGCTGGCGAAGATGGCGCCGGTCGGCACCCCGGTGCGGATCATCAACGAGCCGTACAAGTTCGGCCTGAGCGCCGGCAAGGTCTACCTGGAAGCGCACACGCCGCTGGACGACAAGGGCGATCCGTCGGTGGTGGACAAGCACACCGCGGTGATCAACGCACTGCTCAAGCGTGAAGACCTGGCCAACAACGTGCAGATGAACTGGGACATGGTGCGTGATGTGGTCGCGGCCGAAGATGGCATGCCGGTCGAGATCGCGGTGCCGACGGCGCCGGGTGGCAATGTGCCGATGATGTCGAGCAATCCCTACCAGCAGCAATAAGCTTCAGGCTTCAAGCGACAAGAAAAAGCAGTCCGCGCAGGGCTGCTTTTTTATTGCATCCAGAACGATGGGTCGGAGGCGCGAAACTGCTCGATCACAGGGTTCGCTTTTTCTGGCGGCTTGTAGCTTGTCGCTTGCAACTGCGGTAGAGGGGCAATAAAAAAGCCGACCCACAAGTGGGTCGGCTTCAAATAACAATCCCGGGGGACTATTACTTGCGGCTGGCTTTTTCCAGCATGCGCAGAGCGCGCTCGTTAGCTTCGTCAGCGGTTTGCTGAGCTTTCTGAGCGGCAGCCAGAGCGTCGTCGGCTTTGCGATACGCTTCGTCAGCACGAGCTTGTGCACGAGCTGCTGCGTCTTCGGTAGCAGTCAGACGAGCTTCGGTTTCTTTGGATACGCTGCTGCAACCGGTAGCCAGAACTGCGGCCAGAGCCAGAGCAGAGAATTTCAGAACGTTGTTCATCGTGTTCCCCTTCAAGGACTTTCTATTAAATAGCCATCTCTCAACAAAGAGAAACTGGCCGGCGTACATAGTACCCATTACTTGTAGTAAGTAAACTGACTGAGCGCAAGAATTGGAAAAAAATTGCCTTGCCTCCCGGCTTGACGCCGGATACGTGCGAAAACCGTGCACTGCTTGTGCTTTGCCGGTCTAAGGCATTCTTGTAAAAGTACTTTTTGTTGAACTAATGGTGACTTTTAGTGTCATGTTGCGTCATAACAAGCGGATCATCCGGTTGCAGTTCAAGGCGTTGCTCCGCGCAGCGTCGATGTGTCTCGGGAGTGGGGAATTTTTTCCGTTCGATACCTTGAGCATCCGGGCAGGGGGCGCCTACTATTTGGTACGTGCTCAGTTGCCCAGAGAACGAGCAGGCTCTTCTCGCTGTCCAAAGGGGCACGGGGTGGCGTAGAGGTTCCTTCGCCGGACAAACATCGGTTAAGGTAGGGTTTTATTACAAGACCCGCGAGGAGTAGTGATGAGCGAGGCGTTGTCCATCCACCATGACCAGGCTGGTCATCAATTCGAGACCAACGTGGACGGTCATCGTGCTTACCTGACGTACATGGACCTGGGCAAGCAGACCCTGGATATCTATCGCACCTTCGTGCCCAACGCCCTGCGTGGTCGTGGCATCGCCGCGGCGCTTACCGAGCGGGCGCTGGCCTATGCCGAAGAGCGTGGCTACACCGTCATTCCTTCCTGCTCCTATGTCGAACGCTACATGGAGCGTCACCAGAAGCATTCTTCCAAGGTCTGAACCTTCAGGACGCAGCGCCGCCAACAGGCGCTGCCCTTCCAGGCACGAAAACGCCGGGCGATTGCCCGGCGTTTTCGTGTCTGCCGATCAGGCGCGCCGCTTCGGCAGCACGTCCTTGAGCTTGGTGCGCATGTTGCGCAGGGTATTGGCGGTGGTTTCCCAGTCGATGCAGGCATCGGTAATGGACACGCCGTACTGCAATTGGTCGAGGTCCTTCGGAATCGCCTGGCAGCCCCAGTTCAGGTGGCTTTCCACCATCAGGCCGATGATCGACTGGTTGCCTTCGAGGATCTGGTTGGCGACGTTCTCCATCACCAGTGGCTGCAGCGCCGGGTCCTTGTTGGAGTTGGCGTGACTGCAGTCGACCATGATGTTCGGCGTGATCTTGGCCTTGTTCAGCGCCTGTTCGCACAGGGCCACGCTGACCGAGTCATAGTTCGGCTTGCCGTTGCCGCCGCGCAGGACCACGTGGCCGTAGGCATTGCCCTTGGTGGTGACGATGGAGACGCCGCCTTCCTGGTTGATGCCGAGGAAACGGTGCGGGCTGGACACCGACTGCAGGGCGTTGATGGCCACGGTCAGGCCGCCGTCGGTACCGTTCTTGAAGCCGACCGCCGAGGACAGGCCGGAGGCCATTTCCCGGTGGGTCTGGGATTCGGTGGTGCGGGCGCCGATGGCCGACCAGCTGATGAGGTCCTGCAGGTACTGCGGGGAAATCGGGTCGAGGGCTTCGGTGGCGGTGGGCAGGCCCATTTCCGCGAGGTCCAGGAGCAGTTGGCGGCCGATGTGCAGACCGTCCTGGATCTTGAACGAGTCGTCCAGGTACGGGTCGTTGATCAGGCCTTTCCAGCCGACGGTGGTGCGTGGCTTCTCGAAGTAGACGCGCATCACCAGGTACAGGGTGTCGGACACTTCCGCGGCCAGTACCTTGAGGCGCTCGGCATACTCGTGGGCGGCCTTGACGTCGTGGATGGAGCAGGGGCCGACCACGACGAACAGGCGATGATCCTTGCCGTCGAGGATATTGCGCACCACTTCACGGCCCGCGGTCACGGTCTGAAGCGCGGTGGCGCTGAGTGGAATCTCCTTCTTGAGCTGATCGGGCGTGATCAGGGTCTCGTTGGAGGCAACGTTAAGGTCGTCGATCGGTAAATCAGCCATCGTGTTACTCGTCAGGTCACGGATGCCGGCCGCCAGCGATCCCCGTGCGGCGGAGCAGCATGATTGAGCTCAGCGGGGAGCGGAACCTTAGCGCGTAATCCCTTTGTTCGACAATGGGCAAACGCCTGATAACCGGGCGGTTTGGGCCTTCGAAGCGGGGTTTTGCGACTAAAGTGGCCGGGGCGGGCGCTGGCGCGGTAGATTGGCCCCGCCGTAATCAAGGAAACGAGGACAGATCCAATGAGCAAGGGCCTGGGCGACAAACTGGTGGTGGCGATCTCCTCGCGGGCGCTGTTCGATCTGAGCGAGAGTCACCGGCTGTTCCTGCGCGAGGGCGTCGAGGCCTATCGCCAGTACCAGATCGAGCACGAAGACGAGCACCTGGCGCCCGGCGACGCGTTTCTCCTGGTGGAAAAGCTGTTGGGCCTCAATGCGCTGCTCGGCCAGCCGCGGGTCGAGGTGGTGCTGGTCTCGCGCAACAGCGCCGACACCGGCCTGCGCGTGTTCAACTCCATCGAGCACTATGGCCTGGGTATTTCCCGGGCGGCCTTCGTCGGTGGGCGCAGCCCCTATCCGTACCTGGCGGCGTTCGGCTGCCACCTGTTCCTGTCCACCGACGCCGATGACGTGCGCAGCGCCCTGGAGGCCGGTTTCGCCGCCGCCACCATTCTGTCCGGTGGCGCCCGCCGCGAAGCCACCGACGAGCTGCGCATCGCCTTCGATGGCGATGCCGTGCTGTTTTCCGACGAATCCGAGCGGGTCTATCAACTGGGCGGCCTGGAGGCGTTCCAGGCCAACGAGCGCCAGTCGGCGCGCCAGGCCTTGCGCGGCGGGCCGTTCAAGCCGTTCCTCGCCGCGCTCAATCAGTTGCAGGGCGAGTTCCCCACCGGTGCCTGCCCGATCCGCACCGCGCTGGTCACCGCCCGTTCGGCGCCGGCCCACGAGCGGGTGATCCGCACCCTGCGCGAGTGGGACATCCGCCTCGACGAATCGCTGTTCCTCGGCGGCCTGGACAAGTCGGCGTTCCTCGAGGCCTTCGCCGCCGACGTGTTCTTCGACGACCAGACCGGGCACTGCGAGCGGGCCGGCAAGGTGGTCGCCACCGGTCATGTGCCGCATGGCATCAGCAACCAGCAGGACCCGCTCTGAGCCCCGCCGGACGGGGGCTGCGCCGCGGATTGGCGCTGCTAAGCTGAAGCTTGCCCTGCCGCTCCGGCAGTCGAGGAGGTCAAATGATCCGTTCGATGCTGTACGCCACGGACCTCGGTGTTTATGCGCCTTATGTCATGCAACACGCGCTCGCCCTGGCGCGTTCCTTCAATGCCGAGCTCTACGTGATCCACGCCGTGGAGCCCATGGGGCAGTTCGCCGAATCACTGCTGCAGAGCTACCTGGACGAGCAGACCCTGGACCAGTTGCACAGCCAGGGCGTGAGCACGGTCATGGCCAATATCGAGCAACGGGTGCTGGAGAACTTTCGCGACGAGCTGGGCGACCAGGAGGACCTGGCCCTGATCCGCGCGGTACGGGTGCGCCAGGGCGATCCGGCCGAGGTGATCCTGCAGCAGGCGCAGCGCCTCAACGCCGACCTGCTCATCGTTGGCAGTCACAGCCACGGCGCCGGGGTGGAGATCCCCATCGGTCGCACGGCGGTGCGCATTCTGCAGTTGTCCCCGGTGCCGGTGTACATGGTGCCGCTCGCCCAGCATCTGGGGCGGCGCAAGGAATGACGGACCTTTCCGCGCCGCGTGTAAGAAAACTGGTGAAATTGTTCTAGATTTATTCTCCGAACCACTAATATAGTTATAACTCGTCGCTGTTGCCGGTGACGCCCAGCCTCTGAGGGATACCTATGAAGCTTCAACAACTGCGCTACATCTGGGAAGTGGCGCACCACGACCTCAACGTCTCCGCGACAGCGCAAAGCCTGTACACCTCCCAGCCGGGGATCAGCAAGCAGATCCGCCTGTTGGAAGACGAACTGGGCGTGGAAGTGTTTGCCCGCAGCGGCAAGCACCTGACCCGCGTGACCCCGGCGGGGGAGCGGATCATCAACACGGCAGGGGAAATCCTGCGCAAGGTCGAAAGCATCAAGCAGATCGCCCAGGAATTCTCCAACGAGAAGAAGGGCACCCTGTCCATCGCCACCACCCACACCCAGGCCCGCTATGCGCTGCCGCCGGTGATCAGCTCGTTCATCAAGCAGTACCCGGAAGTGGCCCTGCACATGCACCAGGGCTCGCCGATGCAGATCGCCGAGATGGCCGCCGACGGCACCGTCGACTTCGCCATCGCCACCGAGGCCCTGGAGCTGTTCGGTGACCTGGTGATGATGCCGTGCTACCGCTGGAACCGCTGCGTGGTCGTGCCCCAGGGGCACCCGCTGACCAAGCTGCCGAAGCTGACCCTGGAAGTGCTGGCCGAATACCCGATCGTCACCTACGTCTTCGGCTTCACCGGTCGCTCCAAGCTGGACGAGGCCTTCAGCCACCGCGGCCTGACTCCGAAAGTGGTGTTCACCGCCGCCGACGCCGACGTGATCAAGACTTACGTGCGCCTCGGCCTGGGCGTCGGCATCGTCGCCAAGATGGCGGTCGATCCGAAGCTCGACAGCGACCTGGTGGTGCTCGATGCCAGCGAGCTGTTCGAGTCCAGCATCACCAAGATCGGTTTCCGTCGCGGCACCTTCCTGCGTGGCTTCATGTGCGACTTCATCGAGAAGTTCGCCCCGCACCTGACCCGCGAAGTGATGGCCAAGGCGATCCAGTGCCACAACAAGCAGGAACTGGAAGAGCTGTTCGAAGGCGTCGAGTTGCCGGTGCACTGAGGGCAGCTGCAAGCTTCAAGCTATAAGTCGCAAGAGAAAAGCGGCCCTTGTGAGGGCCGCTTTTTCTTTTTTGCAGCATGTGCGATTTCAGGTGGAAACAAAAAAAGCAGCCCGACCCGGACTGCTCTTGCTTACCGCTTGAAGCTTAAAGCTTGCCGCTGAGAAAGCCGTCAGGCTTTCGTGATCAGGTTGCCAGCATGCAGGCCGCATTCCTTCTGGGTCGACTCCTCCCACCACCAGCGGCCTTCGCGCTCGTGCTGGTTCGGCAGTACCGGGCGGGTGCAGGGTTCGCAGCCGATGCTGATGAAGCCGCGCTCGTGCAGGCTGTTGTAGGGCAGTTCGAGCATGCGGATGTAGCCCCAGACTTCCTCGCTGGTCATCTGTGCCAGCGGGTTGAACTTGTACAGGGTGCGCTCGGGGGTGGAGAAGGCGCTGTCGATTTCCAGCGCGGCGACCTGGCTGCGGGTGCCCGGGCTCTGGTCGCGACGCTGGCCGGTGGCCCAGGCGCTGACGCTGCTCAGCTTGCGCCGCAGCGGTTCGATCTTGCGCACGCCGCAGCATTCGCCGTGGCCGTCCTTGTAGAAGCTGAACAGGCCCTTTTCCTTGACGAACGGGTCGAGCTTGTCGCGATCCGGCGAGAGGATCTCGATCGGCAGCTTGTAGTGCTCGCGGACCTGGTCGATGAAGCGATAGGTCTCCGGGTGCAGGCGGCCGGTGTCGAGGCTGAACACCTTGACGTTCTTGTTCAGCTTCCAGGCCATGTCCACCAGCACCACGTCTTCGGCGCCGCTGAAGGAAATCCACAGGTCATCGCCGAAGTGCTCGAAGGCGAGCTTGAGAATGTCCTGCGGGGATTTTTGCGCGTAGGTCGCGGCAAGGGCGGCGACGTCGAAGGGTTGGCTCATCAGGCGGCTTCCGGTCATTGAATGGCGCTGGGCGCTCGTAGTCGGCAGATGTTACCAAAAAATGCCGGGTAGACGGGTCGCATCGCTGCGCTTAGAGTGCGCCTTCCCTTTTTTGGCGTTGTTCGAGGAGTGTGCTGTGGAAATTGCCTGTCTCGATCTGGAAGGCGTGCTGGTCCCGGAAATCTGGATCGCCTTCGCGGAAAAAACCGGAATCGAATCGCTGCGGGCCACCACCCGTGACATTCCGGACTACGACGTATTGATGAGGCAGCGCCTGCGCATCCTCGACGAGCACGGCCTGAAGCTGGCCGACATCCAGGCGGTGATCGCCACCCTCAAGCCGCTGGACGGCGCCGTGGACTTCGTCAACTGGCTGCGCGAGCGCTTCCAGGTGGTGATCCTCTCCGACACCTTCTACGAGTTCTCCCAGCCGCTGATGCGCCAGCTGGGCTTCCCGACCCTGCTGTGCCACCGCCTGATCACCGACGAGAGCGGCCGGGTCACCGATTACCAGCTGCGCCAGAAGGACCCCAAGCGTCAGTCGGTACTGGCCTTCAAGAGCCTGTACTACCGGGTGATCGCCGCCGGTGATTCGTACAACGACACCAGCATGCTCGGCGAGGCCGACGCGGGCATCCTGTTCCATGCGCCGGACAACGTGATCCGCGAGTTCCCGCAGTTCCCGGCGGTGCATGACTTCGAGGCGCTGAAGCAGGAATTCATCAAGGCGTCGAACCGGACGCTGAGCCTGTAGAGTCCTGCACAGAGCCTGTGGGAGCGGGTTCACCCGCGATGACGGCGGTGAGACCACTATCGTCATCGCGGGTGAACCAGCTCCCACAGGGGGCTGAGCCAGTCACAGACTTTGCAGGGTTTCCAGAAGTACCCGCACCTTGGTGATCGACTCCTGGTACTCCGCTTCCCAGTCCGAGTCCGCCACCACCGCGCCACCGCCCCAGCAGCACACCTGGCCATCCTTCACCAGCAGGCTGCGGATGGCGATCGAGCTGTCCATCTCGCCACGCACGTCCACGTACAGCAACGACCCGCAATACAGCGCGCGCCGGCTCGGTTCCAGCTCGTCGATGATCTGCATCGCGCGGATCTTCGGCGCGCCGGTGATCGAGCCGCCGGGGAAGCTGCCGGCGATCAGGTCCAGGGCATCCCGCTCCGCCGCCAGGCGACCGGTGACGCTGCTGACCATGTGGTGCACGTTGGGGTAGCTCTCCAGGCTGAACAGCTCCGGCACCCGCACCGAGCCGATCTCGCAGGTGCGGCCGAGGTCGTTGCGCAGCAGGTCGACGATCATCAGGTTCTCGGCGCGGTCCTTGGTGCTGGCCAGCAGTTCCTCGCCATTGGCGCGATCCTCCTGCGGGTCGGCGCTGCGCGGGCGGGTGCCCTTGATCGGACGGGTCTCCACCTGGCCCGCGCTGACGCGGATGAAGCGCTCCGGCGACAGGCTCAGCAGGGCGCTGCCATCGGCCAGCAGCTGGAACCCGGAGAACGGCGTCGGGCAGGCCTGGCGCAGGGCCTGGTAGGCGCTCCACGGGTCGCCGTGGCACGGCGCGCGGAAGCGCTGGGTCAGGTTGATCTGGTAGCAGTCGCCGGCCTGGATGTACTGCTGCACCCGTTCGAAGGCCTGGCGATAGTCCTCGGGGGTGAGGTCGCCGCGCATCGGTGCGTCGAGCCGGAAGCCGGCGCCAGGGTCCGCTGCGGCTGGCTGGCCGAACAGCTCGACCAGGCGCTGGCGCTCGTCGTCCGGCAGGGCCGGGTGGAACAGCAGTTGGCTGGTCATCAGCTGGTGATCGCTGATCAGCACCCAGGCGTACAGCCCGAGGGTCGCGTCGGGCAGGCCTAGGTCGTCCCGGGCGTGCTCCGGCAGGTGCTCCAGGCGCCGGCCGAAGTCGTAGCTGAGGTAGCCGATCAGCCCGCCGGCGAACGGCAGTTCCACGCCATCGGGCAGTTGCGCCTCGCCCAGTGCTGCAAGGCTGTCGCGCAGGCGCTGCAGGTACGCCGTGCCGCTTTCGCCATCCTGTGCCACCAGGCTGCGCAGCGGCCAGGCGCTGAACAGGTCGAAGCGGCCGCGTTCGGCGCCGGGCCGGGCGCTGTCGAGCAGCACCGCGCCGGGCGCGTGGCGCACGCGAGCGAAATAAAGGGCCGGGTCGGGCTGATAGGGCAGGGGAACCAGGGTGCAGGTCGGCATTCGTCTGAACGGTTGGCGAGGCGGGGCAGGCATTGTAGACCCCCGAACGTGTAGCTCATAGGGGTTTGAGCGACCGCCCCGTGTCCGGGGCGGCCGTCATTCACTGTTGCGCAGGAACGTGACCGAACAGCTGCTGGGCGAAACGCACGCGTTCCTCGGGCGTTTCCTGGCGGCCGTCCTTGGCCAGCGCTTCCAGGTGCGCCTCGATGGCGTGGGTGCGCTGGGTCAGGCCGCAGTCGTTGGCGATCTGGATGTTCAGGCCGGGGCGGGCGTTGAGTTCGAGGATCAGCGGGCCCTTGTCCTGGTCCAGGACCATGTCCACGCCGATGTAGCCCAGGCCGCACAGCTCGTAGCAACCGGCCGCCAGCTTCATGAAGCCGTCCCAGTTCGGCAGTTGCACGCCGTCCACCGCGTTGGTGGTGTCCGGGTGCTTGCTGATGATGTTGTTCAGCCAGGTGCCGCGCAGGGTCACCCCGGTGGCCAGGTCGACACCGACGCCGATGGCGCCCTGGTGCAGGTTGGCCTTGCCCCCGGACTGGCGGGTCGGCAGGCGCAGCATGGCCATCACCGGGTAGCCCATCAGCACGATGATGCGGATGTCCGGCACGCCTTCGTAGCTGATGCTCTTGAAGATCTGGTCCGGGGTCACCCGGTACTCGATCAGCGCACGGTCGCGGTGCCCGCCGAGGGAGTACAGGCCGGTGAGGATGCTGGAGATCTGGTGCTCGATCTCCTCGTGGCTGATGATCTTGCCGGACACCGTGCGGTAGCGGTCCTCGAAACGGTCGGCGATGACCATGATGCCGTCGCCGCCGGCGCCCTGGGCCGGCTTGATGACGAAGTCGCTGCGTCCGCCGATGATCTCGTCGAGCTTCTCGATCTCCTTCTCGGTGGAGATGATCCCGTACATCTCCGGCACATGGATGCCGGCCTGGATCGCCCGTTCCTTGGTGATGATCTTGTCGTCGACGATCGGGTACAGGTGGCGCTTGTTGTACTTCAGGACATAGTCCGCGTTGCGCCGGTTGATACCCATGATGCCCCGGGCTTCCAGGGCCTTCCAGGTTTTCCAGAGTCCGAACATCAGGCGTCAGCCTTCACGAAAGCCTTGAAACGAACCAGCTCCGTCAGGCGGTAGCCGCGGTAGCGACCCATCGCCAGCATGAAGCCCACCAGGATCAGCAGCACCGCCGGGAAGGTGAAGACGAAGTACACCAGCTCCGGCACGCTCATCAGCAGGTGCGCCAGGGAGGCGGCGAACAGGGTGCCGATGGCGACCTTCATGGCGTGGCCGCCGCCGCGCTCTTCCCAGGTGATGGACAGGCGTTCGATGGTCATGGTCAGGATCACCATCGGGAACAGCGCCACCGACAGGCCGCGTTCCAGGCCGAGCTTGTGGCTGAACAGGCTGATCGCGGCGATCAGCACCACGACGAAGGTCAGCACCACCGACAGGCGCGGCAGCATCTGCAGCTTGAGGTGCTCCAGGTACGAGCGCAGCGACAGGCCGAGGGCGGTGATCACCGTGAACAGGACGATGCCGAAGCCCAGCTGGGTCTCGCGGAAGGCCAGGGCGATCAGCACCGGGGTGAAGGTACCGAGGGTCTGCAGGCCGATCAGGTTGCGCAGGATCAGGATCACCAGCACGCCGATCGGGATCATGACCATGATCATGAAGGTCTGCTGGGTCTGCAGCGGCAGGCCGTACAGCGAGTACTCGAGGAAGTCGGCGTCGGTGTTCTCGTCGGTCAGCTTGGCCAGGCGGATGGCGTTCATCTCGCTGTTGTTCAGGCTGAAGGTGACATTGACCTTCTTGCCGCCGTCGACGGTGACCAGGTTGTCGTCGCCGGTCCACCACAGCAGGCGGTCGCTGGGCAGGCCCTGCTCGCCGGTGTCCGGGTTGAAGTACAGCCAGTCGTTGCCGTTGAAGCTGCGCAGCCAGAGTTCCGGGGTCTGCGGCTGGTCGGCGACCAGGCGGATGGTCTGCACGCGTTCCAGCGGCACGTGGGCGATGGACAGCAGCAGGTCGATGATCCTGGCCTTCTTCTGCACCGAGGTGTCGCCGGCCAGGAGCAGCTTGACGTTGTCGTCGTTGAGATTGTTGACACGCTTGATGGTTTCGCTGACGAAGGTCTCGACGTCCGCCGAATGCTGGCGGATCGGCGCCAGCAGGGCCTCCGCGGCGATCTTCTCGGGGCCGTCCACCGGCTGGCTGTCTCGGAAGGTCGGGCCCTTGATCTTCGGCTTCTCGCTGCTGTAGCGCTTGGTCAGCACCAGACGGTAGTACAGCGTCTGGTTGCCGCTGGCGCGGCGCGCCGACCAGGTCACCTTGCGGTTGCCGTCGACGCGGTTGACGCTGACCCCGTAGTTGTTGGAGATGAAGCTCTCGTTGAGGCTGACGTAGTCATGGCTCAGCGGTGGCACGTACATCTGTACCTTGACCGGGTCCTTGGGGTTGGCGACGAACTCGACCTTGGCGTCGATGTTCCACAGGTCGTCGGTCTCGTCCTCGGTCACCGGGATGCCGAGGAAGAAGATCTGATAGGCCGTGATCAGCACGCCCAACAGCACCAGCACGGTGATCAGGACTTTCAGATGAAGGGTAAGAGAGCGCATCGGGGTTACTCTGCGGTGTGAGCGTCAGTGGCGCAGGCGGGTTTGCCGGCAGCGTATTTAAGGCTTGGGTCGACCAGGGCGTCGAAGTGCTTGAGCGCCTCGGAACCGATCAGCAGCGGGTACTGGAAGGCGCTGCGGTCGGTGAGGTTGACTTCGATTTCGCGCAGGGCGTTGCCCATGCAGATGTTCAGGGCGATCACCGGGCGGGCGGTGTAGGCCTTGCCTTCGTCCGGGTCGTAGTCGCCGGCGCGGCGCTTGATCTTGCTGACGCGGGCCAGCGGGCGTTCGATCGGGTGGGAATGGGCGGCGTCGATCGCCAGGTAGAAGCGCACCCAGGACTCGCCGTTGCGCTTGAAGCGCTTGATGTCGCGCGCGCTGAGGGAGGCGGTCTTGGCGCCGGTGTCGAGCTTGGCCGCGACTTCCAGGTCGAGGTCGCCGAGCCGGGCGTATTCGTTGAGGCCGTAGACAGTCTTGCCTGCCGCCTGGGCCAGGGCCGGCAACAAACAGAGGCTGAGCAACAGCAGAAGGGGCGAAAGTCTCATAGATCCTGGCGCAATGCTGTGGGGGTACGGGCAAGGCCACCGGCAATTTCTGCGCTAGCTCCTCGTTCGTCTGGCACAAATGAATGACAGACACACTATCCATGCCGCAAAAAATGAGGCGGCGGCATTCTATCACGCTGGCATCTTGACGCCAGCGGCGGCAATGAGACCACGGCGCAGGCCCTGAAGTTCGCTCTTAGACGATTGTCGACAATATTGATTTTGTCTTTGACTCCATTGGGTGATTTGGCTAGTTTTGTCGCATTGATTTAGAAAGGTGTCGACAATCATGCTGGACACAGCGCAAGTGCCCGGAATTGCCCAGGACGAGACGGAAACCCTGTCCGAGAACGTCTTCCGGCGTATCCAGGCCGCCATCGTCAAGGGCGAGATCGCCCCCGGCAGCAAGATCTCCGAGCCCGAGCTGGCGCGTACCTACGGCATCAGCCGCGGCCCGCTGCGCGAGGCCATCCACCGCCTGGAAGGCCAGCGCCTGCTGGTCCGCGTGCCTCACGTCGGGGCGCGGGTGGTGTCGCTGAGCCATGCCGAACTGATCGAACTCTACGAGATCCGCGAATCCCTCGAGGGCATGGCCTGCCGCCTGGCCGCCGAGCGCATGAGCGTAGCCGAGATCGACGAGCTGCGCCGGGTGCTGGACACCCACGAGCGCGACGCCGCGTTCCAGGCCGGGGTCGGCTACTACCAGCAGGAAGGCGACTACGACTTCCACTACCGGATCATCCAGGGCAGCGGCAACAAGACCCTGGTCAAGATGCTCTGCGGCGAGCTGTACCAGCTGGTGCGCATGTACCGCATCCAGTTCTCGGCCACGCCCAACCGGCCGCGCCAGGCCTTCGCCGAACACCACCGGATTCTCGACGCCATCGCCGACCGTGACGGCGAGCTGGCGGAACTCCTGATGCGCCGTCACATCGGCGCTTCCAAACGCAACATCGAGCGTCACTACCTGGACGCCACTAGCCCACGAGGTGAGTCATGAGTCAGAAAAGCAGTCCCGGCCAGCGCTTTCGCGACGCGGTAGCCGCCGAGCACCCGCTGCAGGTCGTCGGTGCCATCAATGCCAACCACGCCCTGCTGGCCAAGCGCGCCGGGTTCAAGGCCATCTACCTCTCCGGTGGCGGGGTCGCCGCCGGCTCCCTGGGCCTGCCGGACCTGGGCATCACCGGCCTGGACGACGTGCTCACCGACGTGCGCCGCATCACCGACGTCTGCGACCTGCCGCTGCTGGTGGATGTCGACACCGGCTTCGGCGCCTCGGCGTTCAACGTCGCCCGTACCGTCAAGTCGATGATCAAGTTCGGTGCCGCCGCCATCCACATCGAGGACCAGGTCGGCGCCAAGCGTTGCGGCCACCGGCCGAACAAGGAAATCGTCTCGCAGCAGGAGATGGTCGACCGCATCAAGGCCGCCGTCGATGCCCGCACCGACGACAGCTTCGTGATCATGGCGCGTACCGACGCCCTCGCCGTGGAAGGCCTGGAAGCGGCCCTGGACCGTGCCGCCGCCTGCATCGAGGCCGGCGCCGACATGATCTTCCCGGAAGCCATCACCGAACTGTCGATGTACAAGACCTTCGCCGAGCGCGTGCGCGCGCCGATCCTGGCCAACATCACCGAGTTCGGCGCCACCCCGCTGTACACCACCGAGGAACTGGCCTCCGCCGACGTGTCCCTGGCGCTGTACCCGCTGTCGGCCTTCCGTGCCATGAACAAGGCCGCGGAGAACGTCTACGCCGCCCTGCGCCGCGACGGCACGCAGAAGAACGTGATCGACACCATGCAGACCCGCATGGAGCTGTACGACGCCATCAACTACCACGCGTTCGAGCAGAGCCTCGATGCCCTGTTCGCGCAGAAAAAGGCCTGAGCCAAAGGCCCCTGATTAGCCAATAGCTTCCATAACAAGTTCAAGAAAGGAGATATCCCATGGCCGAAGCAAAAGTACTCAGCGGTGCCGGCCTGCGTGGCCAGGTGGCCGGGCAGACCGCCCTGTCGACCGTCGGCCAGGCCGGTGCCGGCCTGACCTACCGTGGCTACGACGTCCGTGACCTGGCCGCCAACGCCCTGTTCGAGGAAGTCGCCTACCTGCTGCTCTACGGCGAGCTGCCGAACAAGGCGCAACTGGCCGAATACCAGGCCCGCCTGAAGACCCTGCGCGACCTGCCGCAAGCGCTCAAGGAAGTGCTCGAGCGCATCCCGGCCAATGCCCACCCGATGGACGTCATGCGCACCGGCTGCTCGGTGCTCGGCACCCTGGAGCAGGAGCAGAACTTCGACCAGCAGCGCGACAAGACCGATCGCCTGCTCGCCCTGTTCCCGGCGGTGATGTGCTACTGGTACCGCTTCAGCCACCATGGCGTGCGCATCGACTGCACCAGCGACGAAGACACCCTCGGCGGGCACTTCCTCTACCTGCTGCACGGCAAGAAGCCGAGCGAGCTGCACGTCAAGGTGATGAACGTCTCGCTGATCCTCTACGCCGAGCACGAGTTCAACGCCTCGACCTTCACCGCGCGGGTCTGCGCCTCGACCCTGTCCGACCTGTACTCCTGCGTCACCGCGGCCATCGGCTCGCTGCGCGGCCCGCTGCACGGCGGTGCCAACGAAGCGGCGATGGAGCTGATCGAACGCTTCCAGAGCCCGCAGGAGGCGGTGGCCGAGCTGCTCAAGATGCTCGAGCGCAAGGACAAGATCATGGGCTTCGGCCATGCCATCTACAAGGAATCCGACCCGCGCAACGAGGTGATCAAGGGCTGGTCGAAGCAGTTGGCCGACGAGGTGGGCGACAAGGTCCTGTACCCGGTGTCCGAGGCCATCGACAAGACCATGTGGGAGCAGAAGAAGCTGTTCCCCAACGCCGACTTCTACCATGCCTCGGCGTATCACTTCATGGGCATCCCGACCAAGCTGTTCACCCCAATCTTTGTCTGCTCGCGCCTGACCGGCTGGGCGGCGCACGTCTTCGAGCAGCGTGCCAACAACCGCATCATCCGTCCGAGCGCCGAGTACACCGGCGTCGAGCAGCGCGCGTACGTGCCGATCGAGCAGCGCTGAGATAAATCGAAAGAGCGACGTCGCACCCTGTGGGAGCTGGCTTGCCAGCGATGAGGCCGGCAGCAGCACCTCTGTTGTCTGGTCTGGCCCTATCGCTGGCAAGCCAGCTCCCACAGGGACCGCGGTGACGCGAAAAGAACCGAATCCGTGACCGAGCCGACCTGAAATGAACACCGAATTCCGCAAGTCCCTGCCAGGCACCGGCCTGGACTATTTCGATGCCCGCGCGGCGGTCGACGTGATCGCCCCGGGGGCCTACGAGCGCCTGCCCTACACCTCCCGCGTCCTCGCGGAAAACCTGGTGCGCCGCTGCGATCCGGCGACCCTGAACGCTTCCCTGGGCCAACTGATCGAGCGCAAGCGCGACCTCGACTTCCCCTGGTTCCCGGCCCGCGTGGTGTGCCACGACATCCTCGGCCAGACCGCCCTGGTCGACCTCGCCGGCCTGCGTGACGCCATCGCCGACAAGGGCGGCGACCCGGCCCAGGTCAACCCGGTGGTGCCGGTGCAACTGATCGTCGACCACTCCCTCGCAGTGGAGTGCGGCGGCTTCGACCCGCAGGCGTTCGAGAAGAACCGCGCCATCGAGGACCGTCGCAACGAAGACCGTTTCCACTTCATCAACTGGACCAAGAAGGCCTTCAAGAACGTCGACGTGATCCAGCCGGGCAACGGCATCATGCACCAGATCAACCTGGAGAAGATGTCCCCGGTGATCCACGCCGAACGCGGCGTGGCCTATCCCGACACCTGCGTCGGCACCGACAGCCACACCCCGCATGTCGATGCCCTGGGTGTGATCGCCATCGGCGTCGGTGGCCTGGAAGCCGAGAACGTCATGCTCGGCCGGGCCTCGTGGATGCGCCTGCCGGAAATCGTCGGCGTCGAGCTGTCCGGCCGGCCGCAGCCGGGCATCACCGCCACCGACGTGGTGCTGGCCCTGACCGAGTTCCTGCGCAAGCAGAAGGTGGTCGGCGCCTACCTGGAGTTCCACGGCGAGGGCGCCCGTGCCCTGACCCTCGGCGACCGCGCGACCATTTCCAACATGGCCCCGGAATACGGGGCCACCGCCGCGATGTTCGCCATCGACACGCAGACCATCGACTACCTGCGCCTGACCGGCCGCGACGAGCAGCAGGTCGCGCTGGTGGAAACCTACGCCAAAGAGGCGGGCCTGTGGGCCGACAGCCTGGTCAATGCCGAATACGAGCGGGTGCTGCGCTTCGACCTGTCCAGCGTCGTGCGCAACATGGCCGGCCCGTCCAACCCGCATGCCCGGGTGGCCACCAGCGACCTGGCGGCCAAGGGCATCGCCGGCGCCTGGGAGGAAGTCCCGGGGCAGATGCCGGACGGCGCGGTGATCATCGCCGCCATCACCAGTTGCACCAATACCAGCAACCCGCGCAACGTCATCGCCGCCGGCCTGCTGGCGCGCAATGCCAACAAGCTCGGCCTGACCCGCAAGCCGTGGGTCAAGTCGTCCCTGGCGCCGGGCTCGAAGACCGTGGCCCTGTACCTGGACGAAGCCGGCCTGACCGACGACCTGGAGCAACTGGGCTTCGGCGTGGTGGCCTTCGCCTGCACCACCTGCAACGGCATGTCCGGTGCGCTGGATCCGGTGATCCAGCAGGAGATCATCGACCGCGACCTGTATGCCACCGCCGTGCTCTCCGGCAACCGCAACTTCGACGGGCGCATCCACCCCTATGCCAAGCAGGCGTTCCTTGCCTCGCCACCATTGGTGGTGGCCTATGCCATCGCCGGGACCATCCGCTTCGATATCGAGAAGGATGTGCTCGGCGTGGTCGACGGCAAGGAAATCCGCCTCAAGGACATCTGGCCGAGCGACGCGGAAATCGACGCCGTGGTGCGTGCCTCGGTGAAGCCCGAGCAGTTCCGCCAGGTGTACATCCCGATGTTCGCCATCGAGGAAGACAAGGGCCCGAAAGTCGCGCCGCTGTACGAATGGCGGCCGATGAGCACCTACATTCGCCGTCCGCCGTACTGGGAAGGCGCCCTGGCCGGCGAGCGCACGCTCAAGGGCATGCGGCCGCTGGCGGTGCTGCCGGACAACATCACCACCGACCACCTGTCGCCGTCCAACGCCATCCTGCTGGACAGCGCCGCCGGCGAATACCTGGCGAAGATGGGCCTGCCGGAAGAGGACTTCAACTCCTACGCCACCCACCGCGGCGACCACCTGACCGCCCAGCGCGCCACCTTCGCCAACCCGAAACTGTTCAACGAGATGGTCCAGGAAGGCGGCAAGGTCAAGCAGGGTTCGCTGGCGCGGATCGAGCCGGAAGGCACGGTCACCCGCATGTGGGAAGCCATCGAGACCTACATGGAACGCAAGCAGCCGCTGATCATCGTTGCCGGCGCCGACTACGGCCAGGGCTCTTCTCGTGACTGGGCGGCCAAGGGCGTGCGCCTGGCGGGGGTCGAGGCCATCGTCGCCGAGGGCTTCGAGCGCATCCACCGCACCAACCTGGTGGGCATGGGCGTGCTGCCGCTGGAGTTCAAGCCGGGCACCGACCGCAAGACCCTGGAACTGGACGGCAGCGAGCTGTACGACGTGGTCGGCCAGCGCACGCCGCGGGCGACCCTGACCCTGGTGGTCACCCGGCGTAATGGCGAGCGCGTCGAGGTGCCGGTGACCTGCCGCCTGGATACCGCGGAAGAGGTGTCGATCTACGAGGCTGGCGGCGTGCTGCAGCGCTTTGCCCAGGACTTCCTGGAAGGCACTGCCTGATATCGGCGAGGCCCGGTCAGCGAGGTTGGCTGTCCGGGCCTCATCGCTGGCTTGCCAGCGATGGGGTTTCCACACATCGAATGACAGGAACAGACTCAAATGCCCCACATTCCACAGATCAAGATCCCCGCCACCTACATCCGTGGCGGTACCAGCAAGGGCGTGTTCTTCAACCTGCAGGACCTGCCCGAAGCCGCGCAGCTCCCCGGCGCCGCCCGCGATGCCCTGCTGCTGCGGGTGATCGGCAGCCCCGATCCGTACGGCAAGCAGATCGACGGCATGGGCGGGGCCACCTCCAGCACCAGCAAGACGGTGATCCTGTCGCGCAGCATCAAGCCGGAGCACGACGTCGACTACCTGTTCGGCCAGGTCTCCATCGACAAGGCCTTCGTCGACTGGAGCGGCAACTGCGGCAACCTGTCGGCGGCGGTGGGTTCGTTCGCCATCAGTGCCGGCCTGGTCGAGGCCGGTCGCATCCCGCGCAACGGCATGGCCACCGTACGCATCTGGCAGGCCAATATCGGCAAGACCATCATCGCCCATGTGCCGATCACCGACGGCGAGGTCCAGGAAACCGGCGACTTCGAGCTGGACGGCGTGACCTTCCCGGCTGCGGAGGTGCAACTGGAGTTCCTCGACCCGGCGGCCGACGAAGACGGTGATGGCGGCGCCATGTTCCCTACCGGCAACCTGGTGGACCAACTGGAGGTGCCGGGTGTCGGCAGCCTCGAGGTGACCCTGATCAACGCCGGCATCCCGACCATCTTCGTCAAGGCCGAGGCCATCGGCTACACCGGCACCGAGCTGCAGGACGCGATCAATGGCGATGCCGAGGCCCTGGCGCGGTTCGAGGCCATCCGCGCCCACGGCGCCGTGCGCATGGGGCTGATCAAGCAGGTCGACGAAGCGGCGGGGCGCCAGCACACGCCGAAGGTGGCTTTCGTCGCGCCGCCGGCGGATTATCTGTCGTCCAGCGGCAAGCAGGTGTTGGCAGGGGATATCGACCTGCTGGTGCGGGCGTTGTCCATGGGCAAGCTGCACCACGCGATGATGGGTACCGCTGCGGTGGCCATCGGTACGGCGGCGGCGATTCCCGGCACGCTGGTCAACCTGGCGGCTGGTGGCGGCGAGCGTGAAGCGGTGCGTTTCGGCCATCCGTCCGGGACCTTGCGCGTGGGGGCGCAGGCGCGGCAGGTGGACGGGCAGTGGACCGTGACCAAGGCGATCATGAGCCGCAGTGCGCGGGTGTTGATGGAAGGCTGGGTGCGGGTGCCGGGGGATTCGTTCTAAAGCACTCTTGCTTGCTGGACAAGCGGTGTCCGTCGTCAGGCGGGCGCCGCTTTTCTGTTTCTGGGCCTGCTATGCAGGCCTTCGCGAGCAAGCTCGCTCCCACGGCACCATCTTGTGGGAGCGAGCTTGCTCGCGAAGGACCGCACAGCGGTCCCAAAAAGCAGGCATAAAAAAGCCCCGCTTTTCAGCGGGGCTCTTTCAACGCAGGGTCAAGCTCAGACCTGAACGGCCGGGATCTTGGCGTTCGCAGCGGCTTCGCGGAACTCGGCGATCTGGTCGAAGCTCAGGTAGCGATAGACGTCGGCAGCCATGCTGTCGATGTTCTTCGCGTACTCCATGTACTCCTCGACGGTCGGCAGCTTGCCGAGAATCGAAGCGACCGCGGCCAGCTCGGCCGAAGCCAGGTACACGTTGGTGGCGTCGCCCAGGCGGTTCGGGAAGTTGCGGGTCGAGGTGGAGACCACGGTCGAACCGGTCTGCACGCGTGCCTGGTTACCCATGCACAGCGAGCAGCCTGGCATTTCCATGCGCGCGCCAGCCTTGCCATAGATGCCGTAGTAGCCTTCCTCGGTCAGCTGGTGAGCGTCCATCTTGGTTGGCGGAGCCAGCCACAGACGGGTCGGAATGCCACCCTTGACCTTGTCCAGCAGCTTGCCGGCAGCGCGGAAGTGACCGATGTTGGTCATGCACGAACCGATGAACACTTCGTCGATCTTCTCGCCCTGTACGGTCGACAGCAGGCGGGCATCGTCCGGGTCGTTCGGCGCGCAGAGCACAGGCTCCTTGACGTCGGCCAGGTCGATCTCGATGATCTCGGCGTATTCGGCATCGGCGTCGGCGGACAGCAGCTCAGGGTTGGCCAGCCAGGCTTCCATGGCTTGCGCGCGGCGCTCCAGGGTGCGTGGGTCGCCGTAGCCTTCGCCGATCATCCAGCGCAGCAGGGTGATGTTGGACTGCAGGTACTCGGCGATGGCCTTTTCCGGCAGCTTGATGGTGCAGCCTGCAGCGGAACGCTCGGCCGAGGCGTCGGACAGTTCGAACGCTTGCTCGACGGTCAGGTCGTTCAGGCCTTCGATCTCCAGGATGCGGCCGGAGAAGGCGTTCTTCTTGCCTTTCTTCTCGACGGTCAGCAGGCCTTTCTGGATCGCGTAGTAAGGAATCGCGTGAACCAGGTCGCGCAGGGTGATGCCAGGCTGCAGCTTGCCCTTGAAGCGGACCAGGATCGATTCAGGCATGTCCAGCGGCATGACGCCGGTGGCCGCGGCGAAGGCGACCAGGCCGGAACCGGCCGGGAACGAGATGCCGATCGGGAAGCGGGTGTGCGAGTCGCCACCGGTGCCGACGGTGTCGGGCATCAGCATGCGGTTCAGCCAGCTGTGGATGATGCCGTCGCCTGGACGCAGGGACACGCCGCCACGGGTGCGGATGAAATCCGGCAGGGTGTGGTGGGTGGTGACGTCGATCGGCTTCGGATAGGCCGCGGTGTGGCAGAACGACTGCATGACCAGGTCGGCGGAGAAGCCCAGGCAAGCCAGGTCCTTCAGCTCGTCGCGGGTCATCGGGCCGGTGGTGTCCTGGGAACCGACGGTGGTCATCTTCGGCTCGCAGTAGGTGCCCGGACGCACGCCGGTCACGCCGCAGGCCTTGCCGACCATCTTCTGCGCCAGGGTGTAGCCCTTGCCGGTGTCGGCTGGCTGCTCCGGCTTCTTGAACAGGTCGGAAGCGCCCAGGCCCAGTTCGGCACGGGCCTTCTCGGTCAGGCCGCGGCCGACGATCAGCGGGATACGGCCGCCAGCACGGACTTCATCGAGCAGCACTTCGGTCTTCAGCTCGAAGCTGGTGACCAGCTCGTCGCTGCCGTGACGGCGCACTTCGCCCTTGAACGGGTAGACGTCGATGACGTCGCCCATGGCCAGGTTGGTGCAGTCGAATTCGATCGGCAGGGCGCCGGCGTCTTCCATGGTGTTGTAGAAGATCGGGGCGATCTTGGTGCCGAAGCAGAAACCACCGGCGCGCTTGTTCGGCACGTACGGGATGTCGTCGCCGAAGAACCACAGCACGGAGTTGGTCGCGGATTTGCGCGAGGAACCGGTACCGACCACGTCACCGACGTAGGCGACCGGGAAGCCCTTGGCCTTGACCGCTTCGATCTGCGCCAGCGGGCCGACCGAGCCAGGCTGCGAAGGCTCGATGCCGTCGCGGGCCATCTTCAGCATGGCCAGGGCGTGCAGCGGGATGTCAGGGCGCGACCAGGCGTCCGGGGCAGGGGACAGGTCGTCGGTGTTGGTTTCGCCAGGCACCTTGAACACGGTCAGGGTGTACTTCTCGGCGATGGCCGGACGCGAGGTGAACCACTCGCCGGCAGCCCAGGAGTCCAGCACGGCCTTGGCGTGGGCGTTGCCCGACTTGGCTTTCTCGGCCACGTCGTGGAACGCATCGAACATCAGCAGGGTGCCTTTCAGCTGTTCAGCCGCGACGGCGCCCAGCTCGGCGTCGTCCAGCAGCTCGACCAGGGTGGCGATGTTGTAGCCGCCCTGCATGGTGCCCAGCAGTTCGGTGGCACGCTTGCGGTCGATCAGCGGGGACTTGGCTTCGTTTTTGGCGATGGCGGAGAGGAAAGCGGCCTTGACGTAGGCGGCTTCGTCGACTCCCGGGGGAACGCGGTCGGTGATCAGTTCAACGAGGAAGGCTTCTTCGCCGGCCGGCGGGTTTTTCAGCAGCTCGACCAGGCCTGCAGTTTGTTCGGCGTTAAGCGGCTGGGGAACGATACCCAGAGCTGCGCGCTCTTCGATATGTTTGCGGTAGGCTTCAAGCACAGTTATTACCCTCATCAGTGGTCCCAAATGGGTGTCCGGGACGCTCATCCAGAAAATCCGCACTCATGCGCACATACGGCTTTTTGAGCCGCGTAGCCAGAGTTGCAGGAAATCCTTACAGAAGCTGCTTTCAAAGTTTTACGCCTGTAGAACGGAGGCTGATGAGGGCTGGTGCGGGACATTCAGGGCTGAATCTCCCGAACCAACGCCGTTCTACCGGATGAACTGTGCTCGTGACGCTTTGAAAACAGCTTCTAACGGACATTGGTGCCTAAAAAGGCGGTGTGATTCTACGGCAATTTACGGATAAAGGTAAGGCGACGACGAAGACTTTAGCGGGTGACCCTCGTTAGACAAAGGGCTAACATGTGCGCTTGTTTCGCTGCCGCGCTGTCGATCCGCCCATGTCCAATCAGTCCATCAAGACGCCTTGCGTCGGCCTCTGCTCCACGGTTTACGGGGACACGGTGTGCCGCGGCTGCAAGCGTTTCCACCACGAAGTGATCCACTGGAACGGCTACAACGACGACGAGAAGCGCGCCGTCTGGCTGCGCCTGGAGCAACTGCTGGTGCAGGTGATGACGGCCAAGCTGGAGGTGTTCGACGTCGCGCGCCTGCGCCAGCAACTGGAGCAGCGCAAGATCCGCTACGTCGCCCACCAGTCGGAATATTGCTGGGCCTACCAGCTGATCGCCCGCGGCGCCCGGGTGATCCGCGAGCTGGAGGCCTACGGGCTGGTGCTGCTGCCGGAGTTCCGCGACTGGGAACTGCCGGAACTGCGCGATGCCATCGACACCGAGTTCTTCCTCCTGTCCGAGGCCCACTACCAGCGCTATATCGCGCCGGGCTTCCTCAAGGACGCCCTGGGCTGAGCGTCAGGGCGCCCTCGCGCATCAGCCTTGCGCCAGCTCGTTCAGTTGCGAGGCCACTGCGGCGGTCTTCAGCACCAGCACATCGCTTTCCAGCGAGTCCAGCACCACTTCCGCGGTATTGCCGATCAGTGCGCCGGTGATGCCGGTGCGCGCCACGGTCCCGATCACCGTCACCACCGCGTCCAGCTTGCTCGCGGTATAGGGGATCAGCACGTCCGCCGGGCCTTCGGCGACATGCAGGCGCTCGTCGCTGATGTCGAACTCGGCCTGGAACGCCGCGCATTCCTCGCGGTAGCGCTGCTCGATGGTTTCCTTCAACTGGTACACCGGGTCCGCCGCCGACAGCATCGGCGAGGGGTGGGCGCTGATCACGTGCAGGTCGCCCTTGGCCAGGCCGGCGATGGCGTAGCCGTGGTCGATGATGTCGCCGTGCAGGACGCGGTGGTCCTGGTCATGGTTGCCGACATCCACGGCGGCGAGGATCACCCCGCCGGTCCACGGGCGCTCGGTCTTGACCATCAGCACCGCGGCCGGGCACAGGCGCAGCAGCTTCCAGTCGCTGGGGGTGAGCAGGGCCTTCTTCAGCGGGTTGTCCGGGCGGTGTTCCTTGATCACCAGCTCGCAGCCTTCGGCCTGCTGCACATCGATGATCGACTCGTGCAGGGTGTCGTGCCAGGCCTGCTCGAAGGTGACGTTGTCGTAGCCATCGTCGTGCAACTGGCTGCACAGCAGGCTGAGCAGGGCGCTGTGGTCGTGCTTGCGGTCGCACATCAGCAGGTGCAGGCGCGCGCCGGTGGCGCCGGCGATGAGTTTGGCCCGGGTCAGGGCGCGGCTGTGGGCGTGCTCGGGATCGAGGACCACCAGGATGCTGCGTACGGCTTGCATGAGCGTGAACTCCCTTGGGGAAATGACGAGCAATGCCTGACTATAGTCGGCGCCCGACGCGCCGCGGCTTGATGCACATCAAAGCATAGTCACTGGCGATCCCGGCCCGCGCCGGTATAATCGCCGCCCCTGTCGCCGTCATGCCGTTCGTGAATCATGCAACCCATCCCCGAAATCGAAGACTTCCTCGGTTGCCGCACCCCCGATGCCTGGGTGCAAGCGGCGCTGGCCGACCAGGAAACCCTGCTGATCGACCACAAGAACTGCGAGTTCAAGGCCGCCAGCACCGCCTTGAGCCTGATCGCCAAGTACAACGCGCACATCGACCTGATCAACATGATGTCGCGCCTGGCCCGCGAGGAACTGGTCCATCACGAGCAGGTACTGCGTCTGATGAAGCGCCGCAGGATTGCCCTGCGCCCGGTGTCCGCGGGGCGCTACGCCTCGGGCCTGCGCCGCGTGGCACGGGCCCATGAACCGGCCAAGCTGGTGGACACCCTGGTGATCGGCGCCTTCATCGAAGCGCGCAGTTGCGAGCGTTTCGCCGCGCTGGTGCCGCACCTGGACGAGGAACTGGGCAAGTTCTACCACGGCCTGCTCAAGAGCGAGGCGCGCCACTACCAGGGTTACCTGAAGCTGGCCCAGCATTACGGCGATGCCGAGGACATCCAGCGCACCGTGGACAAGGTGCGCGAGGTCGAGGCCGAGCTGATCCTGTCGCCAGACGTGGAATTGCGTTTCCACAGTGGCGTGCCGGCCTGATTCATTGCGGCGCGAAGGTTCCTTCGCGCCTTCTCAGCAAGCCTGGGCAGCCAGCCGGTTGCTGACCTTGCGCCCCAGTACCAGGACCGTGACGAAGCCGCAGCCCACCAGGGCCGTGGCCAGGCTCATCAGCACCGCGCTGCCCGCCTGGTCGACGATCCGCCCGCCGAAGAACGAGCCCAGCGCGATGATCACCTGGAACATCGCGACGAACAGCGGCATGCCGCGTTCGACGTCCTTGGGCGCCACCACGAACATCCAGATGCTGGCGCAGGCCGGGAAGGCGCCGAAGGCGAAGCCCCAGAGGGCGATCAGCATCGCCGCGCCGGTCAGGCTGGTGGCGAAGTAGGGGAACAGGAAGGTGCTGATGCCGATCAGCAGCGCCACCAGCAGCAGGGTGTGGCGCACGCTGCGGTTGGCGGCGAAGCCGGCGAAGATGTTGCCGGCCACCCCGGCCATGCCGTAGAGCAGCAGCAACGAGCCGATGGTCGGGCCGTCGAAGCCGGCGCGTTCCTTGAAGAACGGCGCGACATAGGTGTACGCGGCGAAGTGCGCGAGGCCGATCAGCAGCACCGCGATCAGCCCGACCCGGGCTTGCGGGTTGATGAACAGGGCCGGCAGGTCGCTGACCCGAATGGCCTTTTCCGGGTTCAGCCGCGGCAGCAGGAAGACCTGCGCCAGCAGCACCGGCACGCCCACCAGGGCGGTGGCCAGGAAGGTCATGCGCCAGCCCATCAGGCCGCTCAGCCAGGTGCCCACCGGTACGCCGAGCACGGTGGCCAGGGTCACCCCGACCATGATGATCGAAGTGGCCTGGGCCACGCCCACGCCGCGGGGGGCCAGGCGTCCGCTGAGGGCGATGGCGGTGGCCCAGAAGCCGCCGATGCTGATGCCCAGCAGCACGCGGCCGAACAGCAGCAGGCTGAAATCGCTGGCGAAGGCCACCACGGCGTTGGCGATGATCATGATCAGCGTCAGGCCGACCAGCAGGTAGCGTCGGTCCAGGGCTCCGATGCCCACCGATAGCAGCGGCGCAGCGAGGGCGGCCATGATGCCCGGCAGGGTGACCATCAGACCGGCCTGGCCGGCGCTGATGCCGAGGTCGGCGGCGACGTCGTTGAGCACGCCGACCGGGAGGAATTCACTGGTCACCAGGGCGAAGGCGCCGATGGCGACGGAGAGGATGGCGAGCCACTGCTGGGCAAGGCTGCGCGGGTTCTGCTCGGGGGCGCCGCTGGCGGCCGGGTTGGGGCTTGGCATGGGTCTGGATTCCACAAGGAGAGCGCCTGGGACAGGCGGGGGATGGGTAGAGGCGAGGGATTATAGGAGCCGGTTTTGCCAGGCCGACAGGCGGGCGCTTCGATAGTAATCATCAGTGGGATCGATGACGCGAACTGAATGGAGTGATCTGTACAGGTTTCACGCGGCTCGATGCTGTCGCTTTGATATTGGTTCGCCTAGGATTCGACGCTGGTGAGTGGCCTCCAGGAGGGGCTTGAGTGAAGAGCGTGTCGGAAAGCTACGTTGTTCTTCTGTTGTGCTTGATGTTGTCGGGTTGCTCGAGCCTGTTTTCGGGCAATCGGGAAGTACCGATTTCCGAAGAGCAGAAAAACAGACTTCGAACGCTTGGGCGCGAGGCGTCCGTCATAGAGCCGAGGGTCAATACCGGCAAGGCGGGCATCTACACACTGGTCGTGGCATTCGACGGCACCAATAACGATCTATTCAATACCCCGGACTCGGAAAATGCCACGGTGGTTGGCAGGCTTTATCAGGATGTCCTGGACGAAGTTCGCAAGGGGCGTGAAAAGGCGTCGATTCCTGTGGATGCCCTGTGGCCACAGTACTACCCGGGTCCTGGATGCCCTTCCTGGATTGCCTGCCCATTCGATTCCGCAGTGGGTTGGAGTACCTGGTTCACGGCTCATCGAGCGGTGTCCGATGTAGAGGCAAGAGTTGCCGGGATGGACGGGGGTGTCAGGGAGATTCGTGTCGTTGTCATCGGATTCAGCAGGGGCGCGGCGACGTCTCGATATTTCCTGAACCTGCTGGCGCGCAAGCCATTGCGCAATGTCCGTGGCGAGAACCTCACCTTGCGCGCCTATGCCCTGCTGTTCGATACGGTGGCAACCGGCCTGGCGAGCAACCTGGACCTGTCACTGCCGTCGAACCTGGAGTTCGCGTATCACTTTGTGGCGCAGAATGAAACGCGCAGGTTTTTCGGGTTGGTGGTCGATGTGGATGAAGGTTACGAGAGTAATCCATTGGCAGAGCTTTATTACTTTCCACAACGCATCGTGACCGTTGAAGTGCCAGGGGCGCATTCAGATCTGGGCGACTCCTACAAGAAAGGGGCCGGCATGGCGGTCACGCAGTTTGCCCGAAAGACGATGGCAGCGATGGGGCTGCGGCCACCCTTGGGCAATTACGATTGCGACCTGCCTGGAAACAGCGAGCAGCCAGGCTGTCGCTTGCTGGATGAAGGGCTTCATGATTCAAGGGGCCTGATCGATCTCTGGATGGGTGTTCCATCGCCCTATGGCTGTTCCAGTCACCGTGAAGTCAGCGTGAGGCCAAGTCAGATCAGTCTGAACGAGGCGATGGCTCTGACAGAGCGCCGTTACAAGGGGATTGAGGATATTACGGGGATCAGCGGCAGCTGGCTGCAGTTCAACTTCCTGGAAAACTATCGCTTTTCCAGCTTGGGTGGTCCGAATCCGGTTTTACATCCGCGGCCCAGTACTATCGGTTTCAACGCTGTGGTCGTACCGATAGGCGACCGGTTGAAAGTGGTGCTTCGGGGCTTGAACAACGATCAGGTCTACACCGTGCCAGAACGAGTGCTTCAACAGGTGCGCGGCACTCCGGGGCTTTCTGAGCTCGAATTGAACCTGATCAAGGGACAGCCTCATTGGATCGTCAATGGCTGTATGCCGGAAGAGGACTGAACCCGAGAAACACAGTCGGGGCGACTCCCGCGAATTCCACAGGGCTTTCGGACGAAGTAATTGCCTCCAGTCTTTCGTCCTGCCGTTGAATTCCTCCCTTTGCACTTCGCCACAACCGGGCCTTACCCGACCCTTCCACTCAACCTCTCATCGGCAAAATACAAAGCAAGCTAATAAATGCCTGGACAATCATTGCCTGAGCAGACATATTTACTTACATCACTGCCTGAGCAGGGTTCTTCCCCCCATGTCCCATTTCACCCCGGAAAACTTCCAGACCTGCACCATCGGCCTGCTGCTGGGCCGCGCGGCGCTGGTCAAGGACCGCATTCTCGACAATCGCCTGGAACCCTTCGGCGTCACCGCCGCGCAGTTCAAGGTGCTGATCATCGTTGCCCAGTTCAACGTCGATACCCCCGCCGAGCTGTCCCGCTACCTGAGCCTGGACAGCGGCTCGATGACGCGCATGCTCGATCGCCTCGAACAGAAGGACCTGATCGAACGCAGCCGCTGCCCCGAAGACCGCCGCCAGGTCCGCGTCGCGCTGACCGCCGACGGCCACACGCTGGCCGGGCGCCTGCCGGAGATCGGTGCCGAGGCGATGAACGAACTGGTCGGCGTGCTCGATGCGGACGAGCTGGCGACCCTCACCCGCCTGCTGACCAAGGTCCTGATCAACGCCGGCGACAGCGTCACCGCACTGCGGGTAGGTGGAAAATGAGCACAACCATCGTGCGCAGCAGCCTCAGCCTGCTGTTCGTCGCCCTGGCCCTGGCCGGGTGCGCCAGCTATCAGGGCCTGTCGCCCGAGGGCCAGCGCCTGGCCGCCAGCGACCTCAAGGCCGAACAGACCCTGGCGGGCGTGCGCCTGTCGCCGGCGGCCTGGCCGCAACGCGACTGGTGGCGCAGTCTTGGCGACGCTCAGCTGAATGAGCTGATCGGCGAAGCCCTGCGCGACAGCCCCGACCTGCAGATCGCCAATGCCCGCGCGCACCAGGCCAGCGCTGCCGCGGCGGCCGCCGATGCCGAGCGCATGCCGACCCTGGATGCCAGCGCCGGCGTCAGCCGCGCGCGCTTGGCCCGCGACCAGGACCCGAGCGGGCAGGGCGGCACCTATTCCACCGTGCGTCGCCTCGGCCTCGACTTCAATTACAACTTCGATCTCTGGGGTGGCCAGCGGGCCGCCTGGGAAGCGGCGCTGGGCCAGGCCCGCGCGGCCGAAGTGGATCGCCAGGCCGCCAGCCTGACCCTGGCCGCCGATGTGGCCCGCGCCTACAGCCAGCTGGGCCAGGCCTATATCGTCAACGACCTGACCCAGGAAGACCTCAAGCGCACCCGGCAGATGCTCGACCTGGGCAAGCGCCGCCTGGCCGCCGGGATCGACAGCGACTACCAGTTGCAGCAGACCGAAAGCCTGGCCGCCAGCGCCGAGGAGCAGGCGATCGCGGCGGCGAAGCAACTGCACAGCGCGCAGATAGCCCTGGCCGTGCTGCTCGGCAAGGGCCCCGACCGCGCCCGGCAGATCGCCCGGCCCGCGGTGCTCAAGCCTGGCGCGGTGGCGCTGCCGTCGGTGCTGCCGGCGGAACTGCTCGGCCGGCGTCCCGACCTGGTGGCCGCGCGCTGGCGGGTCGAGGCCGCCGGCAAGTCGATCGACGCGAGCAAGACGCGCTTCTACCCCAACCTCAACCTCAGCGTCGCCGCCGGCACCGAGGCGCTGCTGGGCGATGCGATCTTCGGTGCGCCGAGCCGCTTCTTCAGCATCGCCCCGACCGTGTCGCTGCCGATCTTCGACGGTGGCCGCCTGCGCGCCGACCTCGATGCCCGCGATGCCGACTACGACCTCGCCGTGGCCCAGTACAACAAGCGCCTGGTCAATGCCCTCGGCGAAGTCAGCGACAGCATCGAGCAGTTGCGCGCCCTCGGCGAGCAGGTGGCGGCCAAGCAGCGCGCCGCCGAGGTCGCCCAGCAGTCCTACGACACCGTCATGCAGCGCTACGGCTCCGGCATCGGCAATTTCCTCGACGTGCTGAGCATCGAGCAGCAACTGCTGCAGGCCCAGCGCCAGCTGGCCGAACTCAACGGCGAACGCATCGACCGCTCGATCCTGCTGATGCAGGCCCTCGGCGGCGGCTTCCAGGCCGATGCGGCCAGCCAACCACAGCAGGCCGCGGCAGCGTCGCCGGCCTCCCGTCACCCATAACGCCAAGGTATTCGTCATGGCCACTCAATCGGACACTGCCGTCAACGAGCAGGACGTAAACAATCAGCGCAAGCGCAAGACCTGGCTGTTCGGCCTGGCGCTCCTGGTGCTGGCCCTCGGCGCCGGGACCTGGGCCTGGCATGAGCTCTACGGGCGCTGGAGCGAGAGCACCGACGACGCCTACGTCAACGGCAACGTGGTGGAAATCACCCCGCTGATCACCGGTACCGTGATCAGCATCGGCGCCGACGACGGCGACCTGGTCCACGCCGGCCAGGAGCTGATCCGCTTCGACCCGAGCGACGCCGAGGTCGCCCTGCAGGCCGCCGAGGCCAAGCTGGCCCGGGCGGTGCGCCAGGTGCGCGGGCTGTACAGCAATGTCGACGGCATGAAGGCCCAGGTCGAGGCGCGTCGGGCCGAGCTGCAGAAGGCCCAGGAAAACTACAACCGGCGCAAGACCCTCGCCGCTGGCGGGGCGATTTCCCAGGAGGAGCTGTCCCACGCCCGTGACGACCTGTCCTCGGCCCAGGGCGCGCTGAGCAATGCCCAGCAGCAGCTCAACACTACCACCGCGCTGGTCGACGACACCGTGGTCTCGTCCCATCCGGACGTGCGTGCCGCCGCCGCCGAACTGCGTCAGGCCTACCTGAGCAATGCCCGCACCACCCTGGTGGCGCCGGTCACCGGTTATGTCGCCAAGCGCACCGTGCAACTGGGCCAGCGCCTGCAGCCGGGCACCGCGACCATGGCGGTGATCCCCCTGGACCAGCTGTGGATCGACGCCAACTTCAAGGAAACCCAGCTGCGCAACATGCGCATCGGCCAGCCGGTGGACATCACCACCGACCTGTACGGCAGCGAGGTGAAATACAGCGGCACCATCGACAGCCTCGGCGCCGGCACCGGCTCGGCCTTCGCCCTGCTGCCGGCGCAGAACGCCACCGGCAACTGGATCAAGATCGTCCAGCGCGTGCCGGTGCGCGTGCACATCAACCCCGAGCAACTGGCCCAGCACCCGCTGCGCATCGGCCTGTCGACCCTGGTCGACGTCGACCTGCACGACCAGAGCGGCCCGGTCCTGGCCCAGCAGCCGCCACAGCAGGCGTCCTTCGCCACCCAGGTGTATGACCGTCAGCTGGCCGAGGCCGACACCCTGATTGCCCGGCTGATCCACGACAACAGCGCCAGCGACAAGACGGCACAGCGATGAGCAACCAGGCCTCGTTCACCCCGCCGAGCCTGGTCCTGACCACGGTCGGCCTGTCCCTGGCGACCTTCATGCAGGTGCTCGACACCACCATCGCCAACGTCGCCCTGCCGACCATTTCCGGCAACCTCGGGGTCAGCTCGGAGCAGGGCACCTGGGTGATCACCTCGTTCGCGGTGAGCAACGCCATCGCCCTGCCGCTGACCGGTTGGCTGAGCCGGCGCTTCGGCGAGGTCAAGCTGTTCATCTGGGCGACCCTGCTGTTCGTGCTGGCCTCGTTCCTCTGCGGCATCTCCCAGTCGATGCCGGAGCTGGTGGGCTTCCGTGTGCTCCAGGGCGTGGTCGCCGGGCCGCTGTACCCGATGACCCAGACCCTGCTTATCGCCGTCTACCCGCCGGCCAAGCGCGGCATGGCCCTGGCGCTGCTGGCGATGGTCACGGTGGTGGCGCCGATTGCCGGGCCAATCCTCGGCGGCTGGATCACCGACAGCTACAGCTGGCCGTGGATCTTCTTCATCAACGTGCCGATCGGCCTGTTCGCCGCCGCCGTGGTGCGCCAGCAGATGCGTGCGCGGCCGGTGCACACCGCGCGCCAGCCGATGGACTACATCGGCCTGCTGAGCCTGATCATCGGTGTCGGCGCCCTGCAGATCGTGCTCGACAAGGGCAACGACCTGGACTGGTTCGAGTCCGGCTTCATCGTGGTCGGCAGCCTGGTCTCGGCGGTGTTCATCGCCGTGTTCATCATCTGGGAACTGACCGACAAGCACCCGGTGGTGAACCTGCGCCTGTTCGTCCATCGCAACTTTCGCATCGGCACCATCGTGCTGGTCGGCGGCTATGCCGGCTTCTTCGGCATCAACCTGATCCTGCCGCAGTGGCTGCAGACGCAGATGGGCTACACCGCGACCTGGGCCGGCCTGGCGGTGGCGCCGATCGGCCTGCTGCCGGTGCTGATGTCGCCCTTCGTCGGCAAGTACGCGCACCGCTTCGACCTGCGCCTGCTGGCCGGGCTGGCGTTCCTGGCGATCGGCCTGAGCTGCTTCATGCGCGCGCAGTTCACCCACGAGGTGGACTTCCAGCACGTGGCCATGGTCCAGCTGTTCATGGGGATCGGCGTGGCGCTGTTCTTCATGCCCACCCTGAGCATCCTGCTGTCGGACCTGCCGCCTCATCAGATCGCCGACGGCTCGGGCCTGGCGACCTTCCTGCGGACCCTCGGCGGCAGCTTCGCGGCGTCGCTGACCACCTGGATCTGGATCCGTCGCGCCGACCAGCACCATGCCTACCTCAGTGAAAGCATCAGCAGCTACGAGCCGGCCACGCGCGAGGCGCTGCAGCAGATGGGCGGGGCAGGGGGCGTGGCCTATCGGCAGCTGGAGCAGATGCTCAACAGCCAGGCGTACATGATGTCGACGGTGGATTACTTCACCCTGATGGGCTGGGTGTTCGCCGGGCTGATCCTGCTGGTGTGGCTGGCGAAACCACCGTTCGCGGCGAAAGCGGGGCCGGCTTCAGGCGGGCATTGAGGCGGGAGGTACGCAAACCCCGGGCGCGTGTGGTACGCCCGGGGTCAGGACATTCAGAGCTGCTGGATGCCGGTGATGTGCGGCGCGCCCTGGAGCGGGGCGTAGATCGACACGATCACTTTGTAGATGACTTCGGTACCCGGTACCTGGGCATTGCTCAGGTAACGGTAGTTGGTACCGGCGACCACCTGGGTCGACACTTCCAGCGGGGTGTAGTGCACGCCGACGAAGCCTTTCAGGGCTTCTTCGAAGACTTTCTTGTCCTGGGCGGTCAGTGCGTGATACGGGGTCCAGCCACCAACCAGTTGCGCTTGAGCACTCATGCATCTCACTCCTTGATAGGTTCCTACTCGTCTGGCTTTTCGGATATCGCCCCGTCTATTTCAATGGTTTCCGGCATCCATATTCGCGGTGTCCATCGTGTGAACTGGTTCACATAGTGGCAATAAAATAGCACCGCCAATCCTGGCGTCTGTCGGTTTTAACCCTTGTTTTATGTAAGTGAATGACTATTTGGTATGACCGCTGGGTGACAACGGTTCCTGCCTGCACGAACTGGATAGCACTCTGCACGATCCGGCTATTGCCGCGCGCCTCGCCTCCCTAACCTGACCTGGCCTGAACAATAACAATGGAGGCCCTGGCCATGTCCCTGGGATTCGACTACCTCAATGCCATGCTCGAGGACGACCGGGAATCCGGCGTCTACCGCTGCAAGCGGGAAATGTTCACCGACCCGCGCCTGTTCGACCTGGAGATGAAGCACATCTTCGAGGGCAACTGGATCTACCTGGCCCACGAGAGCCAGATCCCCGAGAAGAACGACTTCCTCAGCCTGACCATGGGCCGCCAGCCGATCTTCATCGCGCGCAACAAGGATGGCGAACTCAATGCCTTCCTCAACGCCTGCAGCCATCGCGGCGCCATGCTCTGCCGGCACAAGCGCGGCAACCGCTCCAGCTACACCTGCCCGTTCCACGGCTGGACCTTCAACAACAGCGGCAAGCTGCTCAAGGTCAAGGACCCGAGCAACGCCGGCTATCCCGACAGCTTCAACTGCGACGGCTCCCATGACCTGACCCGGGTGGCGCGCTTCGAGTCCTATCGCGGCTTCCTCTTCGGCAGCCTGAATGCCGAAGTGAAGCCGCTGGTGGAACACCTGGGCGAGTCGGCGAAGATCATCGACATGATCGTCGACCAGTCGCCGGAGGGCCTGGAGGTGCTGCGCGGCTCCAGTTCCTACATCTATGAGGGCAACTGGAAGCTCACTGCGGAAAACGGTGCCGACGGCTACCACGTCAGTTCCGTGCACTGGAACTACGCGGCCACCCAGAACCAGCGCAAGCAGCGCGAGGCGGGTGAGGAGATCAAGACCATGAGCGCCGGCTCCTGGGCCAAGCAGGGCGGCGGCTTCTATTCCTTCGACCACGGCCACCTGCTGCTGTGGACCCGCTGGGCCAACCCCGAGGACCGCCCGGCCTGGGAACGCCGCGAGCAACTGGCTGCCGACTTCGGCCAGGCCCGCGCCGACTGGATGATCGAGAACTCGCGCAACCTGTGCCTGTACCCCAACGTCTACCTGATGGACCAGTTCAGCTCGCAGATCCGCGTTGCCCGGCCGATCTCGGTGAACCGCACCGAAATCACCATCTACTGCATCGCGCCCAGGGGCGAGAGCGCCGATGCCCGCGCCAGGCGCATTCGCCAGTACGAAGACTTCTTCAACGTCAGCGGCATGGCCACGCCGGACGATCTGGAAGAGTTCCGCTCGTGCCAGACCGGCTATGGCGGCGGTACTGGCTGGAACGACATGTCCCGCGGTGCCGCGCACTGGGTCGAAGGCGCCGATGAGGCGGCCCGGGAGATCGAACTCGAGCCGCTGCTGTCGGGCGTGCGCACCGAGGACGAAGGCCTGTTCGTGCTGCAGCACAAGTACTGGCAGGACAGCATGATCCGCGCCCTGAAGGATGAACAACGCCTGATTCCCGTGGAGGCCGTGCAATGAGCCTGCATGACACCGTGCGCGACTTCCTCTACCGCGAAGCGCGCTACCTGGACGATGCCCAGTGGGACCAGTGGCTGGAGCTGTATGCCAGCGACGCCAGCTTCTGGATGCCGAGCTGGGACGATGACGACACCCTGACCGAGGATCCGCAGAGCGAAATCTCGCTGATCTGGTACGGCAACCGTGGCGGCCTGGAAGACCGGGTGTTCCGCATCAAGACCGAGCGCTCCAGCGCGACGGTGCCGGACACCCGCACCTCGCACAACATCGCCAACATCGAGATCGTCGAGCACAGCGCGCAGCAGTGCGTCGTGCGTTTCAACTGGCACACCCTGAGCTTTCGCTACAAGACCACCGACAGTTACTTCGGCACCAGTTTCTACACCCTCGACCTGCGCGGCGAGCAGCCGCTGATCAAGGCCAAGAAGGTGATCCTGAAGAACGACTACGTGCGCCAGGTCATCGACATCTACCACATCTGAACCGAGGCAATGCGAGCCCTTCGGTGTGCCACCTGGCGCGCCGCGGCCAGGCTCGCCCGCGAGGTGCAACATGAGCTTCCAGATCGCGCTTAATTTCGAAGACGGGGTGACCCGCTTCATCGAGGCCAGCGGCCATGAAACCGTGGCCGACGCCGCCTACCGCCAGGGCATCAACATCCCGCTGGACTGCCGCGACGGCGCCTGCGGCACCTGCAAGTGCAAGGCCGAGTCCGGCCGGTACGAGCTGGGCGACAACTTCATCGACGACGCCCTCAACGAGGACGAGATCGCCCAGGGCTACGTGCTCACCTGCCAGATGCGCGCCGAGAGCGATTGCGTCATCCGCATCCCGGCTTCGTCGCAGCTGTGCAAGACCGAACAGGCCAGCTTCGAGGCCGCCATCAGCGACGTGCGCCAGCTGTCGGCAAGCACCATCGCCCTGTCGCTCAAGGGCGAGTCGCTGAGCCGGCTGGCCTTCCTACCGGGGCAGTACGTCAATCTCAGGGTGCCGGGCAGCGAGCAGAGCCGCGCCTATTCCTTCAGTTCGCTGGCCAGGGATGGCGAGGTCAGCTTCCTGATCCGCAATGTCCCCGGCGGCCTGATGAGCAGCTTCCTGGCCGGGCTGGCCAAGGCCGGCGACCCGATGACCCTGGCCGGGCCCCTGGGCAGCTTCTACCTGCGGCCGGTACAGCGCCCGTTGCTGCTGCTGGCCGGCGGCACCGGGCTGGCGCCGTTCACCGCGATGCTGGAGAAGATCGCCGAACAGGGCTGCGAGCACCCGCTGCACCTGGTCTACGGGGTCACCAACGACTTCGACCTGGTCGAGCTGGATCGCCTGCAGGCACTGGCCGCGCGGATTCCCGGCTTCACCTTCAGCGCCTGCGTGGCCAACCCCGAGAGCCAGTACCCGCAGAAGGGCTACGTCACCCAGCACATCGCGCCCCACCACCTGAATGACGGTGACGTCGACGTGTACCTGTGCGGGCCGCCGCCGATGGTCGAGGCGGTGAGCCAGTACCTGCGCGACAGCGGCATCACCCCGGCGAATTTCTACTTCGAGAAGTTCGCGGCGGCGGCTTGAAGGTCTTGGCGGTCATGGCCTCGTCGCTGCATGGGTATCTACACATCTTCAGATCAACCACGAAACGACAGGACGCCGCGTACCTGTGGGAGCGGATTCACCGGAGCGCCGGACCGCCGCGATTGGGCGCGAAGCGGCCATAAAACCTGCCGACTCATTGTGTCAGGCAGACCTGAGATTCAGGTTTTACGACGGCTTCGCCGCCGATCGCGGCTAAAGCCGCTCCCACAAGGTCCGCGTTGAGCCTGAGCGAGATAGGTAGATACCCGTGCTCATCGCTGGCAAGCCAGCGCCCACAGGGGACGGGGTTGCTCGGGACATTGCGGGCGCCGGCTTGCCGGCGATGAGGCCGGCAGCCACACAGCAGATTCAGGAGATGGACATGAACAACAGATTCCAAGGCAAGGTCGCGCTGGTCACCGGTGCCGCCCAGGGCATCGGCCGCGGCGTGTGCTGGCGGCTCAAGGCCGAGGGCGCGAAAGTGGTGGCGGTGGATCGCTCCGAGCTGGTCCACGAACTGGCCGGGGAGGGCATGCTGACCCTCATCGCCGACCTCGAGCAGCACGCGGACTGTGCTGCGGTCATGGCCACGGCGGTGCAGACCTTCGGCCGCCTCGACATCCTCGTCAACAACGTCGGCGGCACCCTCTGGGCCAAGCCGTTCGAGCACTACGACGTGGCGCAGATCGAGGCCGAGGTGCGCCGCTCGCTGTTCCCCACCCTGTGGTGCTGCCACGCGGCCCTGCCATACATGCTCGAGAGCGGCAGCGGCGCCATCGTCAACGTCTCGTCCATCGCCACCCGCGGCGTCAACCGCGTGCCCTACGGCGCAGCCAAGGGCGGCGTCAACGCGCTCACCGCGTGCCTGGCCTTCGAGACCGCCGGGCGCGGCATCCGGGTCAACGCCACCGCCCCCGGCGGCACCGAGGCGCCCCCGCGGCGGATCCCGCGCAACGCTGGCGAGCAGAGCGAGGAAGAGAAGGCCTGGTACCAGCAGATCGTCGACCAGACCCTGTCCAGCAGCCTGATGCACCGCTACGGCAGCATCGACGAACAGGTCGGAGCGATCCTCTTCCTGGCCTCCGACGAGGCCTCCTACATCACCGGCACGACCCTGCCGGTAGGCGGTGGCGACCTCGGCTGAGCGCCGCCCCCGGCAAGGTTTTCCTCGAACAACAAAAACAACCGAGACAGATGCCATGCGAACCCTGGATATCCACCCGATCATCGATAACGCACGCTTTTCCCCCTTCCACTGGATGGTCATGGCCTGGTGCGGCCTGCTGCTGATCTTCGACGGCTACGACCTGTTCATCTACGGCGTGGTGTTGCCGGCGATCATGCAGGAGTGGGGGCTGACCCCGTTGCAGGCCGGCGCCCTGGGCAGCTACGCGCTGTTCGGCATGATGTTCGGCGCCTTGGCCTTCGGCAGCCTGGCCGACCGCATCGGGCGCAAGAAGGGCATCGCCCTGTGCTTCGCGCTGTTTTCCACGGCGACCCTGCTCAACGGCTTCGCCAGCAGCCCCAGCGAGTTCGGCATCTACCGCTTCATCGCCGGCCTCGGTTGCGGCGGCTTGATGCCCAATGCCGTGGCGCTGATGAACGAGTACGCACCGAAACGCCTGCGCAGCACCCTGGTGGCGATCATGTTCAGCGGCTACTCGCTGGGCGGCATGCTCTCTGCCGGGGTCGGCATCTTCCTCCTGCCGCGCTTTGGCTGGGCCTCGATGTTCTTCGCCGCCGCGCTGCCGCTGCTGCTGTTGCCGCTGATCCTGCGCTACCTGCCGGAGTCCATCGGCTTCCTGGTGCGCCAGGGCCGCACGGAGGAGGCGCGGGTGCTGCTCAAGCGCCTCGACCCGCAGTGCGACGTGCAGCCCGACGACCAATTGCAGGCCGTCGAGCGCAAGGGCAAGGGTGCCTCGGTGCTGGCGCTGTTCCGTGACGGCCTGGCGGTGCGCACCCTGGCCCTGTGGCTGGCGTTCTTCTGCTGCCTGCTGATGGTCTATGCCCTCAGTTCCTGGCTGCCCAAGCTGATGGCCAACGCCGGCTACAGCCTGGGTTCGAGCCTGTCGTTCCTGCTGGCGCTGAATTTCGGCGGCATGGCCGGGGCCATCCTCGGTGGCTGGCTGGGTGACCGCTACAACCTGGTCAAGGTCAAGGTGGCGTTCTTCCTCGCCGCGGCGCTGTCCATCAGCCTGCTCGGGGTCAACAGCCCGATGCCGGTGCTGTACCTGCTGATCTTCATCGCCGGGGCCAGCACCATCGGCACGCAGATCCTCCTGTATGCCGGCGCGGCGCAACTCTACGGCCTGTCGGTGCGCTCCACGGGCCTCGGCTGGGCCTCCGGCATCGGCCGCAACGGCGCCATCGTCGGCCCGCTGCTGGGCGGTGCGCTGATGGGCATGCAACTGCCGCTGCAACTGAATTTCCTCGCGTTCGCCATCCCCGGCGCGGTCGCCGCGCTGGCCATGGCCGTGCACCTGGCCAGCGGCCGCCGCGCGGCCGTGGTGCGCACCGCCTGATCCTTTTCCTCAAGTAACCGGAGGCCTTGCATGACAAGCCCGAGCATCGAACGGCTGGAAACGACCATCGTCGACCTGCCGACCATTCGCCCGCACAAGCTGGCGATGCACACCATGCAGCAACAGACCCTGGTGATCATTCGCCTGAAATGCAGCGACGGCGTCGAGGGCATCGGCGAGGCCACCACCATCGGCGGCCTGGCCTACGGCTATGAAAGCCCGGAAGGGATCAAGGCCAACATCGACGCGC